>Ga0228600_1000010_pt1 | contig 24971 bp, 15 predicted proteins | sample CRU5metagenome_FD_182730 | JGI IMG/M metagenome (GOLD analysis project Ga0228600, IMG submission 182730) | Spruce roots microbial communities from Bohemian Forest, Czech Republic - CRU5 | ecosystem: Host-associated > Plants > Roots > Unclassified | place: Czech Republic: South Bohemian Region... | reverse complement strand
CTTCGTTCCTACCCAACACGGTTCGGCGGTTGAGTCTTATTACGTAGATAATACGACCAATGAGTGAATGTGGATAATACGACAAATGAGTGAATGAATGAACGGAGTGCAGTGAGCGGCAGCACCGGATCCAATACAAGGGCATTTATGCGCTCGACTGACGGCCGAAAGGGCATTTATGCACTCGACCAACGAACAACAACCATTTATGCACTCGACCAGAGGGAGGAGGGAGAGGGACTCGACCAATAGGGAGAGGGGGAGCCACGAAGTGATTTGGGGAGCAGAACAATGCTATGTAGATGCTTCCTCGGCGCGGGGTGAGCCAGAGAAGGGAAAAGCGGAGATCCATACCACTTCCTTTCCCTAACTCCCATTCTCTCTGGGTTGGGGAACTCGGTAGATAGTAGGGGGAACCTACAATGTCACTATGAGCAAGCGGTATCAAATTCGATCATTCCCCAGCTTGAATCTAGTTCAATCTATAGAGATGTGCAATCCCAAAGTGTGCTACAGCAGTCCCAAAGTGTGCTACAGAATGTGTGCTACAGTGTGCTGCAGTAAGGGCTTATAATATGTAATGTATTCCCTTTTAGTATACCTGTGTGCTTATCATCTGTTCATCCGTAGGGGCTTATCATCTGTGGCTTATCATCTGCAAGGAAGGCGCCTAACGGAATATAAAACCGATCATATGTAGGAAGGAATAAGGATGCCACCAGGAAGGGATAAGGATGCCACCAGTCCAATCACAATATCCACTAGTGGCGAGGTTAGTTTGGTTGTATTGGTTTGGTCGTAAGCGAAACTGTCGATGGTCGTAAGTACTTCTCCTCAACAAGCCCAATCAATAAATCCAATGGTGAGGAGACGGGGTGTGGAAAAGCGGGTGGAAAAGCGGTTCATTTTAGTGGGGAAGCGGTGGGTTTGGTCGATAGCGAAACTGTCGTGTTGATAGCGTCTCCTGTCTTTCCCAATCAAACTATCCAGGCAAGCTATCTTCTTCGCTGTCGCTCGTAAGTGCAGTCTTCTCGCTGTCGCTCGTGGGGACAGTTTCCTTCCTCGCTGGCGCTCGTAGGGGCAGTCTCCTCGCTGTAACTCGTAGCCTCCTGTCCTTCCCAATAAATAAATTCACTAGTCAGTCAGTTAGTACTGGGTTGCCCCAAAGGGCAGTAGGTATTGTTCCGGACCATATCTGTGGATCAGAGAGAAGAGTTTCTTGACCTACCTCGGCCTTGCTCTCCAAATCTATATTTTCCGAGGGTCTAGCTTGCGGAATGTAAGTAAACCACCTACCCATTCGCCCTTTTAGAATCTATTTGCTTTTACAACCAACATCTATGAACCGAAGATGAGGGTTAATCAACTAAATACGCCGGATAGCAGTTTGTTTTCACGTCTTGTTTGCCCTGCCATTAAAGAACATCATGGTTAGCCACTCCACTTCGTCTAGTTTCATAGGCTTAGTAAGTACCTCATTTCTTCTAGTTGGGGTTGCCGCTGAGATTTGATATGTATGGGGGAGAAAGGATAACGACTAGAGATAATAACTTTATTTCTCGTGGAAACTAACTTAGACAACGGATTAATTATAGTAAAGGATATCCCGCTCTTAATGCATCCGCGCATCTAATAACTACTTACTAAGGGTCATTCATTGGGTTACTTCGGGCTGCTGCAACCGAATATTGCTTGGGTTATTTCTTAGTTACTACTTCTTTTGTGTTGTTTATATGAGATAGACAGCGACTAACCAAATGATTAAGATGTTTTCTCAAGTGAGTGAGACTAATTAAGGAGGATAGGTATTATTAGAGAGGGTGTAGAGATGGTAGATGAGAGTAATAGCAAGACAAAGCTGTTTGTCAAAGTATGAGGAGAGGGAGTAGCTAGCAGCGGAGGAGCTATGGTCACCACGTGCACACATGCCTGATGATGCACAAGTCCCCCAAGGTAGAGGGGGCTCTAGGACTGAGACAGGTGCCTAAGGGGATTCCTCCTTTCCCCCCGAACCCAGAGACTATAACCTCTAGGGGCACAATTCCCTTATTCCTATGAGTGGTGAGGGAGTACATATACTAAGAGATAGAGGGATACATGTAGGGTGAGGGGTGAGCCTAATACTATTTCGATGTAAGCCTTATGAGATTATGTGGGCTGCTAGATGCTATGTAGATCAATAAGATCACATCGTGCTATGTACAGCAGAGAGAGTTGTTGAGTTACTGGGACCCCACACATCACACATTCTTTACACCTATGGAGGAGATTACTCCCACGCTAGAGAATGTGCAACACATCATAGGGCTTCCAGCCACGTGTGAGCCAATAGTCCTGAGAAATATACAGGACATAGACCCTACAGAGAGGTATGCATTGGTGATGTACATGTTTGTTTACAAGTTCATATGCATTAATGAGGCTATGAGGACTAGCAGAGACATTCTGATGAGCACCTATCCATGAGAGTTGCATCACGATCTAAGATTTAGGGTGCTTGTAGCCATGGTATGTTATGCAATGAGCAGTCATTCTGGGAACCTGATTCCTAAGGTAACATTTTCATTGATTAGATAGATGCATAAGCACCCATATAAATATGCTTTAGGGTATATATTATAGGCACAGATATATGAGGATCTATGCCTATGTGGAGGGCAGAGGGAAGGAGCTTGTATGTGCTAGTTTATTATAGATATGGGCATGGGAGCACTTCGTCAGGTGGAGACCATCCAAGGGACCTTCATAGAGTGGTATCCCATATTACGATCATATGTAGGCCATACAATTATATAGGATGGGTGGCCACACTTGGAGTATCCCCTATAGGACATCAGATGGTGAGGAGCCTACCCAACTCTCCTCAATGCAAGCTACAAGATGATACCTAGTTATACTACTTGCAAACCTACCTGCTTGTTCTTTATACTTAACATGCGGTACTTGTTCTTGAGGAGACTTAACATACAACTAGCTCTAATAACTGAACTACTGGACTTGGACTAATTTATACCTAATGTTATGCAACTTGTTCCTGGTTCTTCTTGCTAACTTGGTTAACATAGCATAGAGAGCTTGACTTGGTAATTCTCTTATTGGGTCTTCCTAATGAATGAATGAACATAGGCTACTTTCTTGATCCTTTATACCGACGAACATACAGAACTTGTTATTGGTTCTTGTTACTCATCAACTTGTTATTCCATGTCTTTGTTTCTATCTCTAATCCAAGTATCTTTGCCAACCAAGCTATATAATCCAAGTATCTTTGCCAACAAGCTATATATATAATTCTTAGTGCTTCTTCTTGATGCTATGATATATAGAAATCTAATTGGTTCTTCTTCTTGGTCCTGTTTTTCATGCAGGAATCAACATCTAAAGGGTAAGTCCCTATACTTGTTGTTGTTCCTAGCTTCTTGTTGGTGGGTTTGTTCCTAGCTAGCTTATTGTTCTTATTAATCCTAATTCTAAGTCTTATTTATTTCTATAGCTGCTAGTTATTATTCTTATTCGTAAAGCTAAAATGTAAAGGAGACAATCATTATTATTATACCTCTTATTCTTATTGTTGCTATAGTCTTAGTATTCTTATTATTCCTCTGCCGTTCTTCTAGTCTTATTCTTATTCTGATTCCTCCGTATTGAGTAATAGCTGCAAAGTGAGTCAATAGTAGTTCTAGCTCTCTTTGTCTCTAGTCAAGGGCAAGGGTTTCTATAGTGAGAAAAGATATTCCAACTCTATTATCTAAACCAATTAATTCCTACTTTTGTTGATCTAATACCAAGTCCTAAAGAAAGAAATCATAAGGAGGAGCTACACTCCAAATGAAAAGGTAAGGGTTGAGTATCTGAAAGTGTAATTATAGTCTTGTTGGGTGTTAGTGCCGAGGTTCTAGACTGTAGTTAGAGGTTGGTTTAGTCCTTAGTCATACTCTATTCCTAGACTTCAAGTTCAAAAGCATACATATAAGTTTATAATGTTTCTACTTCTCCTTTATATTGACCAACTTGCTCCTTTATCTTAGAGGTTTGACATGCCCAAAGAGAATGAATACGTTGTGTCTGGCTTTGGTTGATGAGCCTCTATGCTAAGTAACTAGAGAAATCTCTTCTCTCCAAGCAACTAGAAATCTCCTGGGCAAGCAAGGTACAAGCAGAACTAGAATCTAATCATGTCCTTCCTAATCATGGTAGCTGCCCCAACAATCATAATCGGTAGGGTGGGTAGCCCAATAGTCTAGGAATAGTCCCAATCCATCGTAGTAACTCCATGGGTCCCGTCGGTGGTTCATGGGGCCTACGTTGTTTATCACTCAAAATGAAGTCCAGTCTCCCCTAATAGCTCTGAGAGGAAAAGCTATGATGCACCCTCGTCCCATAAAGCATAAATCCGGTAGGGCTTAATTCCAAGTTGGCACCAGTAAAAAGAGAACCTACATCATTCGCAGCCAACCACTTCCCAAAGTCCTGATGAACTGGTCTCTTGGTCCTTCGCTCGTCCCTTGGTCCACACCATGATTGTTATCAACACCTTGAAGCTATGTGTAAGACCTAATACAACAAGTGGACATGGTAATTGAACCCGTGTCTCCAAGCTAGTGACAAGGAATAACTTAATCTCAATGCGTCTTTCATCTCTTCAACCCTTGTTCCATGTAAAACAAGTTCAATGACTGGTTGTTTCAATGAAATCTATCTATCTTGGTCAGTAGGAAAGCATCGTATAGAGACAGAAGCTAATCTTACTACCCATAGATGAAGGACAGAAAGGAATTAATAACCACCAGTTGTGTAAACCCTCTCCCATTCCCGTCCCGTATATGTAAAACGTATAACGCTGAGGTTTCCGTATGAGCTCGTCACTCGTTTTGAACATCCATACATACCTGACTTGTGAAACCAAATATGTATGTATGTCTATTAACGATGCACCCTCGAGCTATGATCCTAGTTTTGTTGAGTTGTTTATGTGTTCAAATCCTACCCGAGCCGATGCGAGGAATACAAGTCAACTAAACATCCTGCCCAATGAACAAAGACTACTTGAAAGATGGTTCTTATACCCGAACATATACAACTTGCACCACCTGCTTTCCCCAACTTTACATAGACAGACAACGCACCTCCCACCAACTGATGAACATGAACAACCAGAACTTTCCCACCTGGTTTTGCTACTGAACATACACAACTCTCCCGGTTTCCCTTGACTTGCTAACATACGTAACTTGATCAACTCCACCACTTGCTCTTCCCTACGTCATACTATACTAAACTTTCAGGTTCTTTTCTTCTTGGTTCCTCCTACTTAACACTCATGAACAAAGGGCAAGTGTCTTATTGGTTACTCCAACTGAACACTAACAAATATCTCCGGCTCCGGTTTCAAGTTCAAAATAAAATCATAAGGTAAGCTGGTTTATTCGGAAGGCCCACCTTAGGGATCAAGCTCCTGGTTTAGACCCTATCTATCCAAGAAAGAATATCATAGCCAGTCGAGCCGTGGTTATAAATAAAGAATCTTCTCTTCTGCTCCTATCTTTATCAATGGGAACATGAAAAGTGGTCGACCCCGGAATTGTTCCCACTGCTCATCGTACATGGATCTAGTGGGCTGATCGGTAACGCGAAAAATGTAGCATAATTCCAACTTGATCCCCTTCTGCGCTCTTAGGGAAAAAGCTGTGATGCACCGTGCTCTAATCTAGTATCTCAAATCCGACCGTGGTAATCTTCTTGTAGAGCAAGCCGACCGTGGGAATATTTATGTAGAGCAAGATGTAATTTCACTAGCATGATATTGGTTGAGCCACATCCGGATCCTGGTGTCTAGTTCCTTTAAACGCGACAGACAAACAACCTGATAATGACCTGATTCTCAGGAGTCTCTTTCTGGTTCCTGCCTGTACGAATAACAATCCCAATAGTTTGATAACAACACCTTTCTTTCTAAGCAGCTATAGTATTCAAAGAACAACTTATAATTCCTAAGCCTGATGAATAAGAATAAGTAGGAGGCTTTCCTAAGGCTTAATAAGTAGGAGCCTAAGAATCTAAATGTAGTAGTGGTTGGTCTCCATGAGTGGTGGGTAGGCCCTTCTTCCCGTCGTAAAGCTACTAATCAAAATGATAAGGTAAGGGTCTTGCTCCTTGTCGTCTAGAGATGCGTTGGTTGTTTCTCCTCTTTGGTATATATAAAATAAAGGCCCTGCTGTCGCCCTCTTCATAGTAGGTGTTGGGTCGCCCGGTTGCCCTATTAAGATGAGGCGGTTGCCCTATTAAGATAAGGTGCCTCCCGTCCCTATGAATATAAGGTGGTTTCCCTCTGGTTTCACTAGTGAATTAATGGGGTTAACGGGTGGTGGAACCATAATGATGATGAATAGTATATGTGGTCCCCGTCCCCGTCCCAATGGTTTCAAAGGTAAGGGGTCCAAGGTGGTGGTGCCGGTTGAGGTAACTTGAGTTACTCTGTCCCCCGGCCGTAATTTAGCACCTTTTTTCACCATGATTTCAGTCTAAGCGCCAGAGAGTAATTCCTGTGTTTTACCTTTGCCCCAATAAAGGTCCTTTCATCATGATTTGTCACTGGATTGGATAGTAAATATTAACCACTTTGGAGGAACTAGCTCTATCCTGAGCCATAGGGTAATTTGTGTTATGCACCCTATATCCAAATCCAAGTATAGAAGATGTCCAATTCAATCATAGCTCCTCCACCAACCATGATGATGTTCCCATTGCTTGATGAGAAGTCTACTCTTCAAAGAACACCTAATGTCTAAGTAGTCCTTTCAGTCTTAATGGTAATACAAAGTAATAAATACAGGAAGTAAATCAGGATCTATTACAGTGAGTAAGTATCTAGAATTGGTCTTCGATCTATCATGATCAATATCTAAGAAGTCAAAGTCCTGTTCATCGTTGTTATACATACAAAGGAGCTGCTATCCCAAAACTGATAAAACAACACAATGGTCTACATTTATTATTCTTGATCTCTCTTAGTGAGGAGCTAAATTCTATTGTTCGAGAATATCATGTCTTAAGATATCCCAAAGTAGGAGTTATTCCTCTTTCTAGTATCTATATCTATGTCTTCAACAAGACCAAATACAAATCAATATCAGGATGATTCCTCATGTCTAGTTGTCTTTCTTATCCCTTCCTGCTTGTTGTAAAGAGTAATAAATAGCTAAGTTCTACTCCCCCTAATAGTATAAATATATACTATCTAGTTAGTGAGTTATACCTTGAATCTCTCATAGCTCTAATCCCTCATGAGTAAAGGATTCATTCTCTTCTAAGGACTGCTGAGTTCTAAAGATCTTTCTGTAAAGTGGAGTAAAAGGGTATAAAGTACAAGTGTATATCTTTCGTAGTGGTGATGTTATAAGCTAGTAGTTCTATCTAAGCTCTAAAGTAGTGTATAGGTTCCTGCACAATATAAAGACTTTATATATTCTAAAGGACATAGAAAACATAATAGAAAGTCTAACATACTAAAGAATCCCTCATCATCTAATACTGGTCTCTACTACAACTACTATCTAAGTCCTAAAGTATTCATATCTTAAGATCCCTTTAAACTATAAAGAGTCTCTTAATAAATAGAATCTACAACATACATAATAATGAATAATCCTCTCTATACTTCTTATTACAAGCTTAATACTAAACAATATCTATCTAAAGTTCTATTCCTATCTATTCCTATCTATTATAAAATCTAATAATACTTCTTCCAATCCTATCCTAATCCTACTTTTCTCTCTTGTTACTATTCCTACTCTTCTAACTAAAGAATACATAACCTCTAAAGAAGAAAAGGAGTTCTCCTCTGTTCTGTCTCCTCCAAATGTTATTCCTACAATATAATACCAAGCTAAACAGATAATATATTCCTTGATTCCTATAAGAAGCGAAGATAACCCTGGGTAGTAGAAGGTACTTCGGAGGAGAAAGCATGTCCCCTGCGTGAGGAGAAGGGACTGTACCATCTCTGGTCACCCTAATAGCCTAATTACAAAGAAGAACATCCCTGAGCCCCTGCGGGTTTAGTATAAGTAAAGGGGTCTGTGTTGTCCCATCAATACCTAATACCTAAGTAAACAGGAGTTCTTTCCTTGTTCGGTTGTCGCTTTGAGGCTCTTCTTCTCCTGAGCCAAGTTCCTTTATGAATCAAATCTATCCTAGAGGGCCAATGGAGTCTTGGTCTGAGGTTGAGGGTTTGGGGTAGCCTTTTCCTGTGACTTGTATCCCTAAAAACAGGCTCAGTTATCTTTCAGCTCAAATATAATGACTATACCTTGAGCTCTTCTATTGACTCTTCTTATTATACATACCTTTATCTCTATATACTAAAGACCAAATTAGAAATACAAGAGCTAAAAAGTATCTCTTTGGTGTTCTGGGTCTTGTATGATGGTTAGCTAGTATCGCGAGCATAGGAAATCTATATTTATGTAAGTTGGGCTTAGCATAGAAAGAAGAGTCTGAGGTCTGAGTTCCATCCATGATGATCCAAATGAACTAAGAATAGTCCCTGCTGTTAGTATAGAGAGTCCCTATTTATTTTAGGAATAAAAGATGTTAAATATCCCCACCCGACCCGAGGGAGGTTCAAGTGGTCGAGCAAAACAAATGTACAGTCAACTCAAATCGATAGAAAATGGGAAGATTTCCCGTGCTCGGTGGCTTTGGTTAATGATGGATAGAAATCTCAATGTAATCCTGATCTTAGTCAAGCTCGTAGGTAGCTTCGTATATAAGCAAGTCCCAGGCAAAGACAGATAGAATTACTTGATAGATTGAACTCCAACTCAAGTCCTTCTGAAGTCGAAACGTATATCGCTGAGGTTCCCGTGTGAGCCCTTCACTCGAAGATCTATACAGCTCCAGTCATGAAGGCAAATAAGTATTTATCTCTATATATGATACACCCTAGCATCAAGGATCCTAGTTTCTTCTTGAGTTGCAATGTTGAATGAATAAGAATAGTTTAGTTTATATTTAGGACGTGAAAACCCCGAGCCCAAGCGAGGAAAGCCCATCCGGCGCTGAGGATTGAAGTCTACAAGCTTAAACCAATGTCAAGTCATAAGGTGGTATCTTTATTTATCTCAATGCAAGTTATAAGAAGAAAACATAAGATGGTATCTCTTCTGGTTGTTGGTTATCTCTATGCAAGCTACAAGAAGAAAACATAAGGTGGTAATCTTTCTATTCGTATGGGTTAGATCATCTAGTGTGGTTAGTTTGGCTAGTCTCTACTATCCGGTAGTAGGTAAGCTACAAGCAAGCATGAGAACTAGGTTGTGTTGAGTCAGCTACAAGCAAGGATGAGAACTAGGTAGGTAAGCTTCAAGATGAAAAGTCTATAGGCAGTGAGTTCTTGGTCGAGCCCTTCCTAGACTGAGGAAGACAGCTACTAATCAAAGAAAAAAGGGTCTTGCTCTTGCTCCTTGTTGTATAGAGATGCGTTGTTGCTCCTCTTGGGCTTGTTGGTGCTCTTCCCTATTCATAAAATCTTCCCAACGTAACAAGCGCTACTTGCTGCACCAGGTTGACCCAAAGACTTAACAAGCGGAACCTGCACCTGGTTTTGGAGAACCCTATCCCGTTTTCCATACTGCTGCTAGAGCCGTAGAGTATCAAGCCCATGCATACTATAGCCGCCACAGAGGCTCCTCATCGCCATGGGAGAAGTCCTGACATCGATACACGATGTCGCATAGAGAGGTAGTAATTGCCATGTAGCGTACCAATGGTTCATATATTGTATCGTCATATAGACGTGTTCATATTGGTTATATATCTACTTGTTCATATCCATTACTATATTATATGGAAACTCTACGTCCTGACATTAGTCCATGGAGCTGGGCAAGCGTTAGCGGCGATTTCAACCGGAACAGGCCCTCCTTCGAACTACTATGGAGAAATGGCAGCAGGGACACTATTCCTAATCTCATGGATACGTGGTCTCCTAAGCTCTCTTCCTACAAGGTGCCGGGGCTATATGAGATAGGATAAGACCTAGTCAACCTATAATCAGCAGACCTCATTGCAAGCCATATCTACTACGTCTCACACTTGAACTCGCATCTTTACGACCCGGAGGGGACTCGACCGAGGTAGGAGGGAGAGGTTTCACTTATCCTCGGAGCAGGCAAGTTAGGATATAGACCACCAGATCTTACAAAACCTTATCATTTAACACATTTTGCCTTTGTCAAAATCTCTTTTTTTGATGGAATCTGATGACACATACCTCATTGGGGAAATCAATGGAGATTCTCTGGAATAAACCATACCCTTTCATCTTGTTTCTCTCTGCTACTAACTTTGACTCTAGCTCTACGTCTCACACTTGGACTCGCATATCTTTGCTCTCCAGATCTAATTCCACTACTGCATCTCTACTAGTGCCAATATATGATATATCGGCATAAAGACGTGTTAATACCGGACCTACTACAACATATTAATATACGATGTTGCCATATATACTTGGCCATAAATCTAGTTAGTATCCAGTCCATTGAAATATGAAATCTAATTGGAACTACAGATTGGAACTACAGATCAACAAATCAAGACATTGATACACAATGTCGCATAGATACGTTTCCCACTGGCTCTATTCCAAGGCTCATTTACCTAGACACAGTATGTGATTGTTAGTGCAGGTTATTTTTTCCAACATGCTCAATCAGGAAGGCTAGCCCCGTGAAAGCCGCTCTATGGTCCCTACGTGTTCTCTATTGACCTAGGCTACTACTTCAATTCACTGCTGGGAGAGGCGCCGATCGCGATCCAAAGGAAACGAGGGCACTAGTCCAAAGGAAACAGCGATGACACTAGAGATTATATGATACCAGCATATCTACGTCGAACTTTTCGTATTGATACGTCCCTTGCAATACAAGAAGATTTGAGTTGGAGCAGACTCACTCGCCATATCTACGTTTTGCCCTGGCCATGAGATTCCAGGCCCATAACTCTCTGAGGGTAGTCAGAATGCCAAGTTCCGGAAGTTTATCTGGATATCACAATATCTAGGTCCTTGCTATGAACAAAGAGAATCCAATCTTCTATTGTTGTGTTGTTATGGAGCAGGTTTCAAGCGCATATCTGCGTTTACAAGGTCCCTACTAGCTGGCTCTGCTGTAACCGGGTCTCCAGCCAGAGCTCTTCTCTCTCCATGACACTTGATGCATCTCTATGTGTTACTATATTACATAGCATATCTACCTATAGCTCTAGTCTCCCCTTAGAATCTAGTGTCCTCTCCTTGCTCCTAGATTGGCTCCTAGAATATAGTTACACTAGCTCTACTGCGGTGAGAATACGTTGACACTATTTTGCATAGATACGTTTGACCTTGTCCATAACCAGTCCAAATAGTCATGGCCATGAAACTGACCTCATTGCAGCCATCTCTGTGAAAGCCTTGGTGAAAGCCAGATCTAACCAACTAGATTTTGCATCGATACTACTAAGGCCAGGTGCTCCAATGCCAGAGCTGGGCTAAATCTAACATACTCGATTTTGCATCGATACTAAGAACTTTAACTGGCATATCTACGTCTGCACTTGTCTCTCTCTACTTGGTTCATATATAATGTCTCCATGGATAAATAGTCATTGCTATTAACATTGGCCATATCTACGTTGACACTTGAACTTGTATCTCTACTTGGCTCCTAGAGCAGTTGATCCACCGACATAAGAGCAAGCAGGAGCAGCGAAGAAAGCAGATTGAGACAAAGACCCAGTTGGGGCTAACATCATATCGGGTTATAATCCACAACAATCTGTACATCAAAACCCCCTTGTAATCACTACTTCCTTGTATACACTGTATACACTAAGGAACGAGAACATGAACCAGGCTGGTTGCAACAGACCGCAACCAACAGAACCAACCAGAACTTATATTCTTTAGAAGGAAGGGAAAGGCTAAGTCTGGGTCCATCCTATTCCTATTCCTATTCTTTCAGTCCCTTAACTGCAACCGCAGCTAGCTAGCGAAAGTGCCTTACCGGTTAAGCCAGTGCCAGCCACCTTAGTTCAGGCTCTCCTAACTTCCTTAAGGCTCTATCTATTCAAGCGAATATCTCGGGAAGGACAAAGATTCTCTGGCGCCAACGGGTGGGAGTGGTCTTCTCCTCCCGTTCCCAACATACATTCTTAGTGGACAAGGACACCACCTGGATTGATAAGACAAAAGTGACCCATCACTGGATTGATACCCGAGAGGAGATGGCCCCCATGTTCTCAACAGACGACGACGAGATAGTCCCACAGGATACCCAACCATACCCAAAAAAGAGGGAAGGCAGGCCCACAGCACTAGCCGAGAGCAGGGAGAAGGACTGACCGCCAGAGGATATTTGTCCCGCTCTGGACAATCTCATATATAATGAATGTTACCGCACCCTTGTTGATCAAAATGGTCAATTCGCTATTGAAAAGGAACGAAGTCGCTCATCCATCCGATGGGTGAGGTGGCGTATAAAGATAATAGAGAGTGTGAACGTGACCTATCCAGATGGTAAATGAACTAGTTCAAGGGTGGCGTTGCCCGGATGGCGGGATGCGATTGAACAGTCACCCGGCTGGCGGATCGATGCATGGATGGAGCAGTGGATCGATGGGCGATGGATGGAGGGAAGGATGGCTGGTGTGAGCGACTGGTAAATTCAGGAAGCAAAGGTGGCGTATAGTGGTTACCACGCCCCCCCATTTTGCAATTGTAGGTTATACCACATTTCAGTGTTCCCCCCGACCTCTCTCAGCTCTATCCCTTGCTGAACTATCTATCCTGACTGCCTCGGTAGCTCTCTGCCCTGCCTCACTCTCTATCCGGAGCTTTGGGGCCTTAACTCCGATAGGGAAAAATTGAGGTTACAGAGGGAAAAGGGGGAGCGAACTCCGATAGGGAAAAGTCTGCTTTTAGAGTGCAAAAGTGGGACTCCAATGGCTGGCCTTGCTTCTGGCCTTACTCAGATGGTAAATGAAGTAATAGAAGGTGGCGTTGCCCCAAGGAAAGTCAGTGCCTGACCCTCCTACCTAAGGAAAGCGCAGAGTACCTTCTGAAATTCTCTTACATGTAAGATTCACCGACATCTCCGACCTATCTTTGCTGATATCACCTCAGAAAGACTAAGAAGGGGGATCTTGTTATCAATACTTTAGAAAGATAAGGATCCCGTAAGAACCTTAGAGCCTGGGAAGTTATTAGCTTTTGAGGGCTAGTATTAAGAGATCTTATTTCGTGTGATCCCTGGGTTTTCTCCCCGGAAGACCTATTGAAATCTGATTCACCTCAGAAAAAGGGGGCTAGGTCTTCGTTAGGACCGATCGCCGGTAAAGTGTATTCAGAGCTTTTTCCAGGTAGCCAAAATTGACTCACGGAGATTCGGCATACCTGTCCGTTTTACCTCACGGTCAGGGTTCTTGACCATCAACTAGCTTTCGGATGGATAGGTCCTTCTTCTGGTCCTGCTCCTGTCTTTGCTATTGGTGCTTCCTCTGTCACTGATGCTGGAACTACTAAATAAACCACTATTAGTGCTGCCCCTCTCTCTGTTCCTACCTTTGCTCCTGTCTATGGTGTTGCCTTTCCCGTGGCTCTAGCTACCCTTGCTCTTGGTGCTACCGGGACTGAGTCACCTGTATAAAACTAAAAGGCAAAGTAAGAATATGGATCTCGAGCACGAAGGTCGTCAGGTGAAAACACTTATCTTACCAACGGTAAGCATCTCGCTCTCTAAAACCAGAATCTCAATCTCGCCCATGAAGGTCAGAAACTGGGTCTCTATCTTGAACATCATAATCTCTACCACGAGCATCACAAAAATCAGCATCTAGATAACAGTCAGGAACTGGAACTACTAGCTATGGGACTGAAGGATATGAAACTGGTGGGGGTGCTGCCTCTTCCGCTGCTTTTGGTACTTCAGCACCTGGTCCTGAAGCTACCCTTGCCATTGTAGTTGTTGGTGCTACCTATGCTAGTGGATCAATAGAATCAACAGCATAACCCACATCTGTCTCCGCTAGTGGATCTGCTGCTGGATATGGATGGGTCTACTGGATATGCTTCTGGGTATACTGTTTCTTGCTCGGTAAACTTAGTAAGCTGGATAGTAAACTAGGTAAACTACTGGACTGGTTAATCACTTGCTTAATCACTTGCTTCATCCACTGAACCATTTAAAGGGGCATAATATACTGGTTCTTCAACTGGTTCAATAGGAACTAGAATTGTTACTGGATAAACTTGGTAATCGACTGAATCAACTGGACCAGTAGAGTCGTAAACTGACTCACCGGTGGCTAAATCACCCGAATCACCTTTTGCTTCACCGACAGCATAACCTATATATGTGAAAGAATCAACAGACACGACAGCAGCCACTAAACCCCATCTCTATTCAGGTCACCACTACTATGAAGGAAATCCAACATTAATGATGGCCATATTTAGTAGTAGCCGTATTAGCAGTAGGTATTATGGTCTTAGTTGGTATAGGCACCCGAACCTACCCTCGTCTACCCCTATCATCGGACCAGACACCGCTGAAACCAATCCCACTCCGGGCGCTACAGGAACAACTGCTGCTGAACCAACAGGATCAACGGCTGCTGCGTCAAGGGCTGCGTCAGCGGCTTCTTTCCCTTCCTTTGTCCGTGCTACTGATCGAGGACCTGGAACAGCTGCTTATATAGATAGCTCAAATGCTGCTACTAATGCTGCTGGCTAGGTAGGGGTAGTAGTAGGTAATGCATATAGGTAATGTCGTGTTTTCGGAACAGGGTAGAATGTACCAAAAGTAGGAACAGGCTAACCAGTGGGTGAATAATAGACTTCTGCAAGAGAAAGCAGCAGCTCCGGGCACATCTAATAAAGATCCGGATCCCACGCTAATTGATGCAGTTGTTCATGTTTCCGTTTTACACCCTCCATCCAGTTATAGATTCATAGCGAGCAGATTCAGTTCCATGCCCAGATCTAACTGTCAAGCTATAGGTAGCGGGTGTAGTTATAACGGATGCCTATCCAGGTGCAATTGATCCGGGACCAGTGGACTAAGTTTAATCAATCCCACCAGGAGCAGAGACGATAGAAGCATAACCAATTATAGTTTAACCACCATCAATGGCAGATCCAAATCCATTTGAAGCATCCGTCGTAGACCCGGTTGTCTTACCACCATCAGCGGGAGAGGGAGCATCTGGGCCTGCATCCTGACTTTGTCGAGAGCTAGTTGGAGCTCGATCAGATCCCGTGGACCTAGTTGACTGAGCAATTGAAGTTCCAGCTTCCTTCCCTTCGTTCGGATCCAAATGCCTATGTGGGTCATCCAGTTTCACCTTTTGATTTGGTGAACTCAGTTTACCCTGTTTCTCCGGACCCCGTTCCAGGTGCAATTGATCGGGAACCAGTTAGTTTAGAATGTAAGTGATCCTTACCTTACCTCCAGCACTCATAGTTCTCGACCCAGGTGGAGATCCATATCGAAATTGAAAGCCCCCAGAAGCATTGGATAGTCCGTTACAAAGGAAGTTGACCGGGGTGGATCCAGTTCCTTTCCTATTGAAGATTCAGTTGATTCCGTGCCAATTACATATGCAGTTGGAGTTCGAGATCGAGTTTACCTGATTAACCGAGTGTAAGCAGCACATGTTGCATTTGAATCAATTGAGAAACCAGTTGTTGTGTAAAGTGGCTAAGCTATTGTGCCTAAGCTTACGATGATTTTCCCGCCGTCTTTGCATGAGCACAGCTGCCGGATGAGCCTATGCTGGCCTGAAATGTGGGTCCTATTACTAATGGAGCCACGCTACACGAACGATCGATGTGGGCGCCTTAACCCCAAAGTAAAGGACGAACTGGGTGCTTAGAACTGCGATATCTAGCCCCCACCCCACCGGTCGCTCACTAAGTGGGACCAGCACCCAAGCCAGCAACATAAACAAAGCAAGCACCGGGGAGGAGATAGATTTCGCTTTCACTCATAACTTTGATAGAGCCAAAAAGAAAGATCAATGCTCAAAGTGAATCTGACCTTCTTTGGGTTAAAGTGGGGCTACAGCGCGTTTCGCGTCAATGGCCATAGAAATGGTTTTCCCTAATCCGCCTAAGCCTCTCTCTAACTGGCCCACCTCCCTCCCTTCTTACTTTCTTCGAGCTGAGCTTTTCTTCAATTCTCCAATAGCTGCAGAACAATTGTACCGCTACGCCCGGAATCAGAAAAGAGTGATCAGACCGGTAAGACGGATTGAGGGTGTCCGGGATAACCCAAATATGAAAAAGTTCTTAAATAAAACTTCGTTCTGTTGCGTTTTCCGGGGTATCGTTAGGTATTCTATCTGGGGTAATAACTCAAATTTTGATTTAGTAAACTCAATGAGTCGCGAGGTTAAAGGGGGTGGTGCTTACAAACTCTATGCATGCCCGGGCCCGGGATACAGGGTATTGCGTTACAACCTGCCCTGCCTTATTTAACAACCCCCCTTTTTACTTATGATGCGTTGGGTGGGCTTCCACCAATCTTGTCATGCTGGATGGGGGAATGAGATACGAAAGTGCTCAGCAAATTGGCGATTTTTATTATTCAGGATGGGGCAACAAACACCTTTCTGAACTGTCATTCGATGTCAACAGGTCGGGGGGATCAAGGGGTCAGGTAGGCCACTCTCCGGTCATTTTTGATGCCATTTACCTGAACAAAGTCTTCGACGAATTGGCTATTTTGAGTTTTCCGGATGGATGAAAAACCCTTTCGAAACTTTCATTCAATGTGCCAAGGTCGGGCGGGGTATGGATCGCCCTGGTCTCACTGCTGCCTTCCTTTCAATCCACAAAATATATAGGGGTCAGGTACCACTCATTCAACACCGTATGAAATTTCCAATGCCCTATGGTAAATTCGATGCCGTGGTTTCTGTAATCGATCTACCCGCTACCCGTGGCTGTTTCTATCGATCATCTACCCCCGTGGTTTTTTATGTCACCCGAGCATTACTCCAGCAAGTGGTTGGTTTCGAAGCGCGTACAATCACTAAGGTCTGTGAGCCGGTATTGAAAGGATTGTTAACACGACAGGTTGTTGGTTGCATGCAGTAGGTCACACAAACATTCATCGTGTAGGCTGATAAAGGGAATACAACTGGTCTAAGTGCCGACCCAAGCACGTAACATCTCATAAGGCAGTAGTCCATCCAACAGGGCAGTTGCCACGCACGATCCAATGACTGGTGGTTCCTACGCCACTCACTCCACTTCCTGTCATCCAGTATATTGATAAAGGTAACACCAATAATTAATGGTCTAAGTGCCCGAGCCAAACCGGTAATATTGAAAAGTAAAGGGGTAAGTGAGCCACAGTCTTAGTTAAGACGCTAGGTAGTTGGTAGCAGCAGTAGGTCGTCGCGTCGCACTTCAGTAATCCTGTAGTCTCAAAGTCCTAGCAATGCTGTAAGTGACCCACCCGAGCAAGCCCGTGAATATAAAAGTTCAGGTCTGTGAACCAGTATTGAAAGATTAAGTGAATACGCCAGGTTGTGAGTTGGTTGGTTGGATTATAAAGCCCGCCCGAACAAGAGATGTGGCATCACCGCAGACGTAGTCAAAATGGTCCTATCCGTCTAGGCGATCCCCCCGTTATAGATACCTAGCTTTATAGAGCTCCTATGAACACTGACCTCTGAAAGAAGCCATCCCTTAATACCGGCAGAGACAATAGCACAGGAAAAGGGAGTGGGCTTACCCTTAGCATTCATGCGCTCCTTTGCCTAGTCCTCGTCCTGCTAGGTAATAAGGGATTTCTGCTAAGCTCTTTTCTCCACTTAAAGCTTTTACACCATCAACTCTTTGCTTACTCCCTAGCCTGCTGTGCTGTCTATATATAGGGCTCCGGGTCTCTCTGTATGGATTTCTTCCTAGAATTGATTCCTCCACTGAATAGATAAAAGGGTCTACTTTTTGGTTCTCTGTCTAAGCTGGTATTTGTGCAACCGGTCCTTAGTTGCTCTCAATAGCAAAAGCTTTCACTAGTGCCGTGCTAACCCAATCAACATGTGTGTGCATCGATTGACCAACGGACAAAAAACGAAGAGACTCACTTTTTTAGCGAACCGAGGCATAGAGGCTCAGCACCAACAGACCAAGCTATTACACTGATAATAGGCGCTCACCCTCGCAACTACCACTACCTTTGCCCCTAGAACCACAGGACCAAAGCCCAACATTATAGATTCAATGGAGCCAGAAAAGGTTAGATTCAAAGTTCCCATGCTATTTTTATACCCGAAGGTTTCTCTCTTCGCCTTAGTTAACGAAGCGCCCTTTCGGGTACTTTATCAATCATATAGTCAGGTGGCATCATATTATAAAGATAATTCATGTTGACCCGAAGGTTAGAAATAGGCGGAAGAAAGCGGGTGGGTATTTCACGCCGTTTCCAACGTGGCAAGCGACATATTAAATGAAAAGAGTTTGGAGAAAAAGGTGAATCCCAGAGACGGGGGAAAACAGGTTTTTGTTATCGGTTCGACTCCGAGTAGTCTCTAGCTGGGGAGTCGTCTCTCTGGGTGGTGTGAACGCCACTTCCCCAACGACAGTGACAGCGACACCTTAATCGTTGGAAGAGAACGTTCAGGCGTGGGGCAACACCTCGAGTCTTTCCTCGAGCCGAGTCTTTCTTTAATGGAGATTCGAGCAAAGCCAAGGAGATAAGTCGCTGTCCGAAAATGTCCGGAAGCTTCCTACACTTCTTTCCTTTCCCAAACGGGCCTAAACTCTTCAAATTTGAGGATCTTTAGATTTTGGTCTTTGGTTCGTTTCTCACCCTTGATGTCACTAGCATTCGAAGGGACTAGGCTGGGTATTTTCTTCCCCGATTTGAAAGGCAAGTCAGAAGGCCAGCAACGATCCCTTGATGGTTTGGTACGCGGGCTCGGTACGGGCTCGGTGCGGGCTTGTTAAACGGGCTCGGTACGGGCTCGGATATTTCCTATGGATTCTATTCTATTTTGATAAGGCAATAAGTACCCGTGGGAATAACCGTTGGAATCAGAGATAAGTATCAGAGATCAGTACCCGATCAGAGATAAGTATAAAATATAAGTACCCGTTGGAATACCGATAGATCAGTACCCGTTGGAATCAGAGATAAGCCGCAACCTCCATTAATCCCTCTTTCCTCGGGTTAATCCAGATACTCATATATAATTGGAATCAGAAGTACGCGTTGGACTCAGAAGTACGCGAAGGACCTTATTTAGTCAATGAAATCTTTTAAGGCGAGCATGTCATCATGTTTTTTCTTAAATGCTTCCATCATTGCCTCTCTATCCTTGCTGTTGGCCTCTAGAGCATTGGTCTGCTCACTCTTATAAATGGATATGCTCCGAGATTGCTTAACCCACTGAGTCAAACTCTCTAGCTAAGCTCTCAACTCTACCACCAAATAATTGTCATTTACTGAGGGTGAAGGCATTATTGGAACAACCCTTTCGGCCTTGGCATCATGAACTTCCCACTCCAAATCTTGAACTTGGCTCTTGAGTTCGGCATTTTCTTTAAGAGCCTGTATAAGGGTGATAAAACCCTGTTGTGACTCAATATCTGCTAGTCGTGCCTTAAGCTGCCCCAACTCATTGGCCATTTTATAGTTATCTACATCCAAAACATATCTAGCTCGTATGAGCTGTATGAAATCATTATGCTTCATGGGATCACCAAACTTTGACTTTTGAGTGACCTTGTCCTTCAGTTGCTTACTTTATTTGTCTTTGGCATTCAACAAGTCCTGAATGATTTTAGGATTGGGGACTTTGGATGTTTCCACCAATTCATCTTGCAGGGCCTTTATTTTATTCTCTTGTTCTTTTCCCAAAGCTTTGTGGAACTTTACATCTTCATTCAAGTTAATTGCCTTCTTTTCTGCTCTGCCTAGATCCTATACAGCCCTTAAGTAACCACTGTATACATTCTTAACACTGGCATCAGCGAATGTTATTCTGTCTTCATCTCGGACAATAGACATATCCAAAGTAATCTGCTTCACTTCAAAATAATCAATGGCCATGTCATATTCTTTCTTGTCCACCTTCGGTGTAAGAGTGGAGAAGGACATAGTATCATTCTCGTAGCTCATGTTATCTATAAATCTGGTGGAATATTTGGCCTCGGGATCAACAATGGACAAGTGTTCATTCCTCCATTGCTGGTCTTTTGTTTGATCGAGAAAAAATGCACACAATGTGATGTGTCTGAAGGAGTTTGGATGACAAGAGAATAGGACAAATCCAATGAATAATCTGTGGAAAGGGTATGTGAAATGATCTCCTTGCCTTTATTTAATTGACTGGGTGACGAGGTAGGATAAATTATTGGAATTAATGGTTCCATGGTCAAAATGGGAGGCAAAGGAATTAGTCTCAGTTGGACATAGACTATGATAAGTCAGGTGTTACCTGCTGGCCGATAATCAATCTCTTTCCTGCTAGTCATGATGACCGCTGCCCACTGCTGCTTGACCGGGATGGCCGATAATCAATCTCTTTCCTGCTAGTCATGTAGGCAGGCCAAATAAATAGGCAGGCCTCAGGCAGGCAACTCCTGAATGCCACTTGATTGCCACTTTTCGATCACCATCGCTTCCGAACCAAGGAAAGGATCTGGTGGGCAGAACCTCTCTGGGTATGACCTATAAGGGCCCAGAACCTATAAGTAAGGAGGGGCGGGTCGAACCTCTAAGAGTAATCCCTTCCAGAGTACGACCATCTATCTAAAGGGAAGATTCTCCATCTCTTCCTGGGCTAAAATAGGTGTGCTACCCAGTAATAACCATTCCAAGCAAGCAATAACCATTTCCCCATTCCAGCGACTCCCCCGCCTACTCCTAAAGTGGGAGAGCACCCTTGAACCTCGCTAAGGGTAAGTGATTATAACGACCCTCAGCACCTAACGTCTTGACTTTAGAGTTCCGGGGGATCAATCCTATCCATTCCAATCTATTCCAATTGGTCGAGTTTCAGAACGTTACATTTCATTTTCAGAGAGCAAATCCATTCAATTCAATAGTTCATAAGCAGCCATTATTCATTACTCAAAAACATATAAGTTCTGGATTCGGGCCCGGAAATATGTACACTTTTTCCCTTATTCTCCGATAATATAGAGATTCAGATCCAGTTACTGATCGAGGGTTATTATTTCCGTATATGGATGGGGAAAGGCCCCAGAAGAATCATTCTCTTGCCTGCCTATCTTGCTTGTGGGGAAAGGCATGCCCAATCATAATGAAGTACTCTTGCTTTCCTATCTGGCTGGCTTGCTTGGCTAGGCGGTCTTATGCCTATCTTGCTTGCTTACAGGAAACTCACTCTCCTATTGCCTATCTTGGCTAGTTGGTCTTATGCCTCTCTGGCCCTCCTCCCGATAAGTCATTTAGGCAGAATTATCTCTTGCCTCTCTCTCTGGCTGGTCTCCTCCTCCCGATCGAGAAGGAATTTGGCGGCATGCATTCATTCGCACTACTTACGTGCCTACCTTCCTCACATGCCTCCCCAGGATATTTTAGAAGGGCTAATGCCTCACCTCCCTCTGGTCACCCTGCGGAGGCACTACGCCCAGGCCTTATGATAGCGTAGTGGGGGTAGTAGGCATGCCAGCCAGTAAGAAGCATGCCCTCTGGAGGGGCGCACGTGCTGCCTATCCAGGCAGGGGCATACTGCATACCAAGCTAGACATACATATAAACAGGGGCATACTTCGCACAAGCTACGTGGGTATCTTATCTATATGGATGGGGTAACTACTGCCATGCCTTCTTTTGCTGGCCCGGAAAGACGTACACTTAAACCCTTCTTCTCCGTGTCTTTCTCGGGCATATCACTTGCTTTGTTCGTTACAAGGACCGCCTTCTCTATCGCCAGCACCATCAGTAGCAGCACGAATAGTTCCTGGTAAAACAGTCTATCCATAAGTCTAGCTAGTTTACTGAGCTGATGAGCTTGACCCAGTTGCTCCAGTAGCTTACCTTGATGAACTAGACCGATACGATGAACTAGATCGAGACCCAGTAGCCCTTTCTGTTGGTTATGCAGTCGAAGCAGTTGGTCCATACCCATACACAGATGCAGATCCATACCCATACCTAGCATTAGTATACCTAGATACATACCCATAGCCCGCATACCTTCCAGCTTCTCCACCACCACCAGCAGCCGGTGATTCTGTCGTTGATGCAGCAGTTGATGCAGTAGTTGGTTCAGTCGAGTCTGTTGATCCAGCTTATCCAAATGAGGTGGGTCTACATTCAGGAAGGTAAAGGGAGGGCTAAGGTCCGATAAGGCGTGTGTACATTGAAGGGAGGCTAAGTCCGATAAGGCATGTGTAATATTAAGGAAGGCAAAAGCGAGGGCTAAGTCCGATAAGGCGTGTTATATTGAAGTGAGGCTAAGGTCCGATAAGTAGGTTGGTCTATTGAAGTGAGGCTAAGTCCGAGAAGTAGGGGGTCTTAACCTCAGGAATGAGGAGAGGTATTAACTCCGATAAGTCAATCCTTGCTTGGAGGTCAGAAGTGCGCTTCAAACGCGCTTACACGCCATTTTCCACCCTTCGAAGGGTTGGACCACATCGGGCATATGAACTGTAATTTGTTGTTAGCAAAACCCACCCTTTCCATGCGCCTTTGGCCTGATGCTTTTTCTTTCAGACAGATTTTGGGTGTCGGGGAGACCCGAAATAACCCCAACTTGATAATCAAAACTGCGTTCCATCGCTTTTTTCTTCAGATAGATTATTCCTGCCTGCCTAGCTCTGTCCCAACCTGTGAAGCTTGTTTCATCCGGTATCTGTCCATAAATCAATCCATCCAGTCACTCTCGCTGCTGCCCCGGGTGTGGCGGTGGGTGGCTTCGCGTGCTATACCAAGCGGGTGCGGGTCATTGCGGGTGCGGGTGCCGGGTCCAGTCCTTTTCCAAGCCCAAGAAATAAAATCCATCAAGTAGAAAGGAGAACCGTGTTGGGTTGGGGTGGGAATGGGTGGTTGGTATCTCCTTTCCTTATCCCAGTGCTTCCCAAGGAATGAATGAATCTATGGTTCATATTGTTTATGGTTCATATGGTCTATGGTTACTAAGACCAGCCCAATAAATATAATTAGTGAAAGTTAGACAGGTGTCGACTAAACTCGTACCTATGTCTAACGACGGTAGCATGCATGAAAGGGAATACGGAAGGGAGTTTGGCTACTTATTGCTTTACCCACCCCACTAGCTATCTGACTGAGGGGGTGGGTAGGTAGTTCCTATCGTGCAGCGAGGTGGACGCCTGAATTTATCGCCTTAGAATAAAGAAAATAAATGGATGGTAAGTGGCGCGCGAGAGCATCACCAACTAGATCAACGCCTAGCCTACCTAATTCTAGTCGAGGATCACCAACTAGATAAAGCCTACCCTTCTAATTGAAGAACTAGTAAAAAAGGCATCACTTTATAACCGATTGATTAAGAATGTTCTAATCCCAACCATACACGCGCTGGGCCGGCAGAAGGGCCAGGAAGGAGCCGGGATTTTCACCGGAGCGATGAAGTGAAGGAACAGAACCTGAAGACTGTACGAACGCTACGCTCAACCCAGCTCGTGCGCTACATAGATGCTGCAATAGCTTAGTGAGTGCTGGGCAGGCGTCCCTATCGGTTGGGCAGGAGTGAGCGACAACGAAGCCTTTTTATACGACTGCATGAATGCGGAGGCGTACGACCCTCTCGACCGAGCAACTGTCTCAAAATTGATTGTCCATTATTGCGTTTCGGAGTAATAAGACTTGCGTTCTGGATAGGTCGAGGGAGAGGAAGTCACCTTGCTCGACCTTCCACCTTCTTTCAAACAACCTCAAGTTGAGCAGTCTTTTTACTTACGTCATAAGACTCGACCTCTCTTTTAGAGATAGCATGAGGACTCGACGACCTATCGAAATGAAACGTTTGAACGACAGGTCAAAAGAGGATAGAGAGTGCACTCGACCGGTAATCGTACAGTACACGCGGAAAGACAGACAACTGAAGATCCTTTTGATCAAATTAGAAAGAATAGATCGAATTAGAAAGAATCTCAAGCCCAACTAATGATTCGCTTATATACGTCATATGATATGTGTTATTATAGGCACTGCTTACTATTTCAAACCGGGAAAGCTGTAGCTATGTAATATGGGCACTCACCCCCAGCGAACCTTCTAATATGGAGAGCGCTCCGGAATGGGCACTCACTCGGGCACTTTTGGACAGCGGACTAACCAGCTCCTGACTGAATCTATCCATCTTGACAGCTAGCGGGTCTACCTCCAACAACCGGTCGAGGAAGAAGAGGTTGGGGAAGCGGGACCACCGAATAGAAGGGAAGAAGCGCCGGGCATAGCGAGCGGGAACCGAAACAAATCGATCGGGAAGGCCCAAAATACAGAAACAACGTGAAGTAATCCACACTATGAATGACTGGATCATCGGGGGTGAGGTGCCGCCTGCCCTGTCACCAGCGACAACCAGATTGGGTGAATCTAATGTGAATTGGAAATTCAGTGATTAGCAGCCAGCGCCTCTTCATTCTTCTGTTAGCAATGTTGCATCTCGGCTCTGCGCCCAGGAGAACCAGTTTGAATCGAACCGGGAACAATGAACAACTCAACCGGAACGAACCGAACAGCTTTGTCGTCTTTATTTGATGCTTTTCACTTAAAAGCTGCACCTTGAAATGAAAAGCCTGGAATATTATTCTAGTAATAAACCGACTGCAGATCCGAATTTGACCTGAGGCGTTACAGACCAGCACTCTTACTCACCTCCGATCACTCAAGAATCCCACCCGGGCCTATCCCCGGGCCTATCTATCTATTCATTTCGAAAAGGCTTCATTTCGACGAAAGCCTTAAACTCGTATTTCT
>Ga0228600_1000009_pt1:7500-28355 | contig 28355 bp, 20 predicted proteins | sample CRU5metagenome_FD_182730 | JGI IMG/M metagenome (GOLD analysis project Ga0228600, IMG submission 182730) | Spruce roots microbial communities from Bohemian Forest, Czech Republic - CRU5 | ecosystem: Host-associated > Plants > Roots > Unclassified | place: Czech Republic: South... | reverse complement strand
ACGAACACTGTTAGTAAATACTGCTTGGAACGGGAGGCGGAAGGCGCGCAGTGGAAATGGAGTGGAATCGGAGCCAGCGCGAAAGCAAGCATGGTCGACGAACGAAATAGTTTATTAGTATCGATCCCTGGTGGGGGGCATGAAATGCCCGACCCCGCCCGAGAGGAGGTGGTAGCAGACAACCTAACCTACTAGCTCGCCTCGCGGTGCATAAGTAACTATTTCATGCAAAACCGCCTATCTATTTTGTTACGTTATATATCTGATAATGCCGACGAGGGCTGAAAAGTGATTCTCCATAGAGAGGAGGTAGGTGGCGCCTACCACTAAAGATGAAGAGAAAGGCCCGGCATTCCAGCCTCCCGCTTCTTCCAACCAATATGTTTTCTGCAACCTTAGCCAGCCAATCTTATTTTCATTGTACCCATCTTTCCTTTATCTCTCGACTACTTAAATTCAACCGCATTTGTTGATTGAAAGACCTTATCCCGAACAGAACCCCTATCGATTGAAGGATCATCACTCACCCTACCTATTCGTTCATCCGGGTGGGGACGAAAAAAAAAGAAAAATGACGAATTAGGTGCCGGCAGCAATTACCTGGCTGGCGCCGTTCGTCTGCCTTTCGTGCGTGTTCTCCATGCATGCAAAAAGTGCACCATTATTTATGCATGCGCAGCTCTCGCTCGCCACATTATTGAACAAAAGAGATAATAGTGATCGGAAGATGCTTTCTCCATCGGTCGGTATTGGACAACGAAGGGAATAATCCATTTCTTATTCATCCATTTCTCTCCCATGACGACTAGGAACAAACAAATCAGAAATTTCACTTCGAATTTCGGACCTCAACATCCTGCTGCTCATGGTGTTTCACGATCAGTATTGGGAATGAACGGAGAAGTGGTGGAACGTGCGGAACCGCATATTGGATCACTCCAGTGCGGCACGAAGCCGCTGACGCCGAGTCGGCTCCTATGCCGCTAGCTATGCCCTGCTCGGTCCCCTGGCACGGGTGGCGCGTGCCACTTCCGTAGCGCGTCATGAGCACCGGGCAAAAGGCGGTTGAACCACTCAAGTGGGGCGAACCGCCCCCAAGGGAAAGAAGGGAGAGGGTTGCGAAGGTGGCCTCGTTATCCACACTGTAGGTACGGGGAATGGGGTACGTCCCCCACCTTGGTTGGTTGGTTGCCCGGCCTGGGTTTTCTCCGAACGAGCGTTGGCGGGTCCTGGAGTGCCCGTCAAGGGCGCGCATACCCCGGGGTGATTATCACCACCTGCACCCCACGATCGATCATCTCGGCACAGTGGAACGTGTAACCCGCCTGCTGCCCCATTCAATTACACTTGTTCCTGTCATAGCCTACCTAACAGAACGCACGAGGGAAAACCCTGGAATACTAAGCAGCCAGCGGGGAGGATGGCACTACTGGCAAATACCGTCTGGCGAAAACGCCGCAGGCGCGAAGCGTGGTAGGCCTGCGCCGAGAGCATAGGAAAATCCTTTGTTTGCGGGAGGAGCTGAGCCCGGACGGTGAAAGAGCCAGGGGAGGCCGGGTCATTGGAAATGGAGAGGCCTTCTGATCCATTTCTTTAGGGGGTGAGGGCCGATTCCTTTTCCGAGCGAGAAGGGGGATCAATTCTTGGTTGGAAAAAGAGGGGGGGCCGGCCCTATAAATGGATCAATGAATAGATAGAGCAGGTTTACGGTACAACAGACAGCACGCCAATTTGCTTCCAAAGTTACAACAAGCACGCGCACAGGAGACAGGGGACATTTCACCAATGGCCACCCACCTACCTTGTAAGTAAAAAATGGCGTGAGCCGCATGCGGGGATACTCGCACGTACGGTTCTTAGGGGGAAAAGACCGGCGCCCACCCGGCTAGAGGCACAGAGAAACTAATGGAATACAAAACGTATCTTCAAGCTCTACCTTATTTTGATCGTTCAGAGGGCGATCGCGGAGTCACTGAATGAAGTCTTCCGTTTATTCCGGAGGTAGGTGCTGCAGAGACCCGCAGCGAGGAAGAGATTACCAAGTGACACATAGAATATGGCGACGACAACAGCATGTCGTAGAAGGAGATATGGAGCCACCCTTGGCTCGACGTATCTACAACTACATCCTCGAGCGGCAGTGAAACGGGTATCGTGAATGCGAGATGCCAGCGGAATGATCGGCCGGACGTGCGTGCAGGGGCTAGGGCCTACCGCGTCCTCCCTTGTGTGTCGGAGATCTAGAGCGAGTGCACCAGAGAGGAACGGGAACTAGGTTTCTATATTCTATGGCGAAGCATCTGAGGCATAACTGCACACTCACACGATCTTTGCCGAGAGATAGGAGCATTCGGTGGAACCGGTGAACTACACTTGCTTCTGGATAGATGTGTGGGACAGAGGGCTCGTGGTACCTGCTGCCTACCCTTCCGCTTTGGGAACCGTGTGAACGGAGAGTGGGCAGAAGGGAAGGAGGTCCTCATACGGAGTCGCACACTTGAGCAGTGCGGGAGACCCGGATGGGGAATGGGTCGGTGCAGTGAACTCCACACCCTACCCTTTGGAGATGGAGAAGAATCACCACTTACGGGGGACGGAGCCTCTTCCTGGCGCCTATTAGTTTGGTTCAGTCCGGTTTAGTCCAGTTAGTTATTGGAAAAAGAGGGGGGGCAAGGATGTTTACTGAGGAAAGATATTTCTTACCCAATTAGGCTCTCCTCAAGGGCAAGCAACAAGCCCAACCCGCAAACCCTCGGAAAGTAAAGTTTATTACCGACACCATCAGGCTCTCTCTCAAGGGCAAGCAACAAGCCCACCAAAGGAACGACAAGATATTTATTGGAACAGCCCCCTATATATTATATATCTATTTTTTCATTCCAGAGGAGCTAGAAGGAGAACCCGCTATATCATCAGTTTACCGGATAGTCCATAGGAGCCTAGAAGCCAATGGTAGGGCACATGCCTAAGAGCTGGCCTTCTTCCGAAGAGAATGGAGTGACTCGAGCTGGCCTTCCTAGAGAAGAGAGGAGAGAGAGAAGAAACGAGAATAATAAATAGCCGTTCGATATGAAGCAACCAGGACGCTCGGTGTTGCTCGAAAGTTGTTTAGTCGGCTTTTCACTCCCGGAAAGCCTTAACTGAGGCATAGGAGAAGGTCAATCCTTCGACAATGCATTAATTATATATGTAATTATGCCTTTCTGCTATTATATATGTAATTATGCATTTCATGATGGAGAGAGAAATGTGCATGCATCTATTTCTTCCAATTGGATTGAGATCTGAGATGCTTTATATATGTTGCATGGGTTTGACGAAATGAGATTCAAATCAATTACTTTTCCGATACGATATCATCAAATCAATTACTTTTCCGATACGAGTTTACAAGGTGCCGTAAGGCCGCTTGCCTGTTAAGGGAAGGTCAATCCCTCGCCGAGGATGCGCAAGCAAGCTCGACCAACGGGAGAGGAAATAAGTGGCTTATATATGTCAATTCGCTATCGAAGAATTGAGAAAAGAAGAAATCAATCCGATACGATATGAATGAATCTGGATTTGAAGGAGGTCAGTGGGTTGATCATTCATTCTTCATAGGTATATTAATAACCGGGCAAGACTTGTTGCAATTTGTTATATTACTTTCCGGCCGATATACTTATTCTTTATTCAAAGGGGGGCGCTCCCGTCGAGCTTAGTGATCGGTGCCGAGTGGAGGAACAGTGACTCTAGGCCCAAGAGTTCACATCAACGGGTTTCCGTCTTCGCAAAAAAAGAGTATAGGGTTTTCAAGTCAGAGAGAGATAGAGGGCCCCTCCTCCTTATCTTGAGGTCTCCTTATTATTCGGCGCCTTTACTTGGTGGGTAAGGACTTGCCAGGAGCTATCTGTCTCACTATACGGTAACCACGCTAACTCATTCTCTCATGTTAACCTTACTTTCTCCTCTTTTCCTGACTTGCTTCCTTTCTTTCTTATCTTACTAAGTTACTTCATTCTTTACGTAATACCTGACCAAGTGAATTACTTACTTATCTCTAGCTTACTTATTCTTCATCTCTAGCTTACTTACTTACTTTTACTTAGAATGCAAGGCCTTATTCATTCCCTTACTAACCTTAGCATCTGAAGGGTCTTACCTTATCCGTGTTAAGGTGATGTTTACGGCCTTATTTATTCATTCCCTTACTAACCCTCTACGAGGTAATCAAAGCTTAATGAGATACCTAATCTACGAGATAATCACCTCAGCCTTATACTTATATATTATATAATCACCTAAAGACATGATAAAAGAACGTAAATTATACAATACCGCAGATAAGGAGCTAACCAACCCTTAGATAAGGAGCTAAGTAAGGCGCTAACCCTTAGAAAAGCCCTTTGTATTTTCCTCTCCCGTTGGTCGAGCTTGCTTGCGCATCCTCTCCCGTTGGTCGAGCTTTTCACTGACCTAACGTCTTCAACTTCCCCAAGCTTTCCTCATCCGTGATGATGAGAGGTGCATAAAGGTTAAGGAAAACCCAGTGATTATACCAACTAGCACGCACCGACAGATGGAATTAGAACAATTGCTTGGGCTCGGTAAAAGCTTATCACTCACTCGAAAATGCAGCTGCTGCTCCATTTTCCTGTTGCCTGCGGCACAGCTCCTAGCTAGGTAACAGGAATCTAAAGGTAGGTAATAGGGGGTTTGGGAGACACTTTCCCCCATACTACTAGCCTTAAGAGGTTGTGAAGAGAGGGACTGGACTAACTAGTTTGGTAGACTTCTATTACTGTTATACTAGTATGGGAAAGGTTGTACTTATCTACCCGGTCTACCCGGACTTATTCAGTTAGGAGAGGTAGGGAAGAAAGGCTTATACCCGCACTCCACTCGGCTTAGATAAGAAGGTAAGGTAGGGGAAACAATCCTGGAAGACTGGACTAGAAAGGGTTGACTCATTTTATTACTAGCATGGGAAGGTAGAGGAAGGAGAAGATTCCCCATCAGACTCTCTCATAGGAAGGCTAAAGGAAGGAGAACCACTTACTAGCCCTACTAGCTAGCTTAGAATCACTAGCTAAGAAGGAAGGTAGAGGGAGGATGGCTCACCCACCTATTAAGCCTCACTAAGGAAGGATAAGGAAGAAGCCTTACCAGAGGGAAGACAAAAAAACCCCATATTCTTTTCATAAAAACGCTCGATCAGGGCTCTAAATGAATAATCTCTCATTCAGGGGTCGAAAGTGGACGTAGAACTGAGCAAATGGCCTTATAAGCCGCATTTATATAAAGCCTTAAAGCCTTCCTTCCGTCGGTACTCCCGAGGGCATTATTGGTGGTGGAAAAAATACATTTCTAGGCACTTGATATCAGTAGCTCCGGTTATACAGCATATGGAAGAAGGAATATCTGATCCAGGAACAACAACCCCTCTGTAGGCGCTTTCTTAAGGGAACTCAGAACTTTGCAACGCTGCTAGCTCTGCCGATTCCTCCTCTGCCTTGTAGGCCATTGCCTTTGCTGGTGGTTCCGAACGGGGTTAACAACTGCTTCTTCAATTGCTACTGCGCCATCCATGTCTCTATGGCCTGTGCTCCTACCGTGTTTACCTGAGCTGTCTCTGCCTCTGCTTCTGTGGGATCCACCGCTTTTGGTTCTTCACCTAGAACTGGTGGATCTTTTCCGGGTTATGGATCTGTATGCAGGCAAGATGCGGGGAAGCCAGAACTATAGACTAAGTCAAGGAGGGATAATTGCTTAGCGAGATGGTTGATCGGCTCCACATATGCATGCATTTGTGATTGCGGACTCAACAATGAAAGGATATGAATTGGTTGCAGAATAGAATAAATGTAGGGGGCGATTCATATAACATTTCGTCGCCATCCCAATGCATCGAGCCATGAGCGCACGGGTTGGCTTCGCCCATGTATGCGACCACACTTGTTCATAGAGGCCATTGCTATGTGTAAAAGCTTGAAAGTCATGGGAGGGGCATCGGAGATGGCACCTCCCCCTTTATCCTTATGAACCCTTAACTCAGTTGTGCTCCCAGATTTGCGAGGCGATCGACGACCTCAGTGTTATTGCCTCAAAGAACCTGGAAGAATGAAATCTTTCGAACCTCTTTACTAGATCCAAAGACCTTTGAACCAAACGGATGAGTCCAATATTTTGAGGGATAGAGAGTTGCATAAGAAATCGAATGATGATGGATGAGTCTCCGACCACTAATGCTTTCTTTACCCCGTGCGACAATACTAATTGCAATCCTTGGAGTGCTGCTAATGCCTCTGCCTCATTGTTGGTGGCGACCCCTATTCCCCATGCAAAATAGAGTTCTGAATTTCCTCCGGGATCAAAGAGGATCCACCCCGCACCTGCCACTCCTGGGTTGCCCTTAGAGGCTCCATCAAAGAACAGAATGAACTGGTTTTTAGCAGCTCTCCACTGCTGAAAGTCGTTGTCCCCTAATTTCACTTGCCACCTAGAAGATTGGTTGGGCTTTCTGATCTTCAAAATTGGGGTCGAAGGAATGTCTTAAAAAAGGGATTTGAGCCATGTCCTCTCGCCAACCTCAAGATCATCCGGACTTGCCTTCCCCGCCGGTCCATTGGATCAGATTGTTTCATGGAGGAGGCCAGTTCAGTGTCAAGCAGGGATACCTATCCAATTTGATAAGCCAGGATCTTCCTCCGCAAGCTGCTCAATGGAAACGACTCTGGAGTGGGGATTGTCTCCCCAAAGTCCGATTGTTTTGCTGGGTGTTGGTGCATGGAAGAATTCTAACAGCGGAGAATATGAAGCAGCGAGGAATTCAGGAGCCATCGAGATATTCTGTCTGGCTTCGGAAGAAACAACGCAACATCTTTTCCTAGACTGTGGCTTCTCGCAGCAGGCTTGAACCTTATAACTTAAAGAACTGGGAAGCCCTATCCCCCTCCCTCTCCATTCACACTTACTTTCTAGCCAATCCGACCGAAGGCCGATCTTTAGGCTCTAATGGACCCCCTCACTTCTCCCACTCTTGAGCCTACCTGTAAGGTCTTCAGGACTCTGATCCTGATAATATCTATTTGGAATACTGACTGGTCGAATAGATAGAAAAAGTCCTTATATATATCTTGGGGACGCCACCCTACCCATATTTAGGTGACGTACACTCGTTCTCCACTCCACTTTGTGTGTTAATCCTGGCTTCGAAAGCAAAGCAGCAGAGCAGGCATTTGAAAAGCATCTGGGTGGGTACCTATTCCCCAGCATGACAATGGGGACATTCTTTCGTTTCTCAAAGATCCGCCCGTATTTACCAACCCCACCCGTTGGCCATCGAGGACCTTGAGCAGGGCAGCGAGAGAAACCCCTAAAGCATTCATTTCGTCATAGACCCATAAATCATACGTATCGTTCACCCCCGAGTAGTCATTAGACCGACAAGGGGGACGGTTCCACAAACAAACTTGAACCATACATATTCATATTACAACAACTATCTGGTAGTAGGCGATCTCAGGCAGCTCACTTTTTATTATTGCAGTTCTTACCAACTTTGACATCTCCTTGTTATTATCATTTCGGTAACTAGAGAGAGAATAAAGAGAAGACATAACTCCCGGGCATTAGCTAAATGAGAAGGCCAAGAATGTAGTCCGGACTGATCAGGGTTAAATAAACCCGCCTTCCCTGTATCTAAATACGTTACGCCTTACCTTATTGGGTTTACTCACATAGTACTCGTATCATTCGCCACCAACTAATGTAAAAACCAACCGTAACGAACCACACCTAGTCAGGAGGATCAGACAAAATAAGTGAGCGGTTCCTTGTTCGCTTGCTTATCACGCTAGCCATGCCATCCATATGGTTTGGTTGCTGGTTTGCACGCTGAATCGAAATGGTTTTTGTTTTGTTTTGTTTTGGAGGTTCTCACCCGCTTCCCGTGGAGCTGGAACCTATGGGTGGAGGGAGGGAGTCGGGTGGGCCTTGAGAAATCGGGGCTGTGTGTGCGCTGATAAATAGGTAGGGGGGGCAGGCAGGGCGAGGAGCGGAGCCGAGAACCGGGCGCTCATTCGGGCCCCCTCACCAAATAAGTAACTTAAATACAATCATATAATAATACATAGATAGTTTGTTTGATATGCTTGCTCTTTCTGCTTGCGACTTACTTTCTGTCTGTAAATAGGGCAAACAAGTTCGGAACGAGCATCACCGGCCGGCTCCCATCCCAGTCAAGCACAGGACCCAACTCGAGGGAACACCAACCACTCCGGTTCATGGACCGGATAAAAACAGGATAGGAAAGGCGGGGAATACCCAACCAAAGATTGAGTGGCTCACTCCATTACCTACCCTTACTAATGCCTAGATGCAGCCACTCATTATTAATTAGATTATACGCACGCACTCATCGAGCAACAAGTAGGTAGGCGGAAAAGGTTTGCATCCCCTCCCTAGCCAGCCTCCATCTAGCTAGCCTTTCTGTATAGCATAAATATGGTAGCGAAGCATGCATATAATATTGATCGCGTTAGCTTGCTCAAAGCAAGGCCTCCCGCCATACTTCGTCAATTCAGAGCCGACTGTAAAAGAGCTCTTATCTCTTAAAGAGCTAGCTTATAGAAGGTTGGAAATGCTCAAGGGCGTGAGAAAGAGCAAGAACACATTTTGTTCTTTTTCACTCGATTAGACCGCGGACCATCGATCTTTATCGTGCGGGGCTGATCTATAACGTGAAAAAACTTAGGTAAAAAAGATTTGAAGGCTTACATCCCCTTTTAAAGCGCCAAAACACTTTGACACCATTTCTAAGGGAAAGGGAAAGGAAAAGGGAGGCAGGATAGGCCCTGAGACACTTTCAGGAATAGGGACAGACTACAGGGATTACCTAAAACCATGGATCTGAGCCTGGGGAGACCTCTTAGGATAGGGAACTATCAAAATTTTGGGTAGGGGTGTACCAGGGGTACAACATCGGCTCCTTCTGCGGGATGGCTCCTCCATGCGAGGTGCCAAGAACCATTCTCTGTGTTGAGCAGACCAGTGCCTTGTCCATTGGGCTATGGAGTCAAAAATAGGGATGTGGGGTTCAAATGCCTGTTGCGGACTTCGTCAAAAGAGCTCGATGGAGCTTAAAAAAATGGAAAATGCATAAAGGAAAGGACTGAAAGTAGGAAATACTATGATACAGGGTAACGCTTTCTGAGGCCTCCCCCCTATGCTTAAATCAAATGCTTAAGATTCCTGCCATTGATAGGAAAAGAAAGCCACTGTCCTTCTAGGTTGGCTAGGTGGAAAGAGTTAGGGATTTGGCCACACTTCTCCTCAATCACATAAGGCCCTAGCCACAATATGTCAAACTTTCCCTGTTTTCATGGGTCCTCATGCCTTTTATCCCACAGTAAGACCATGTATCCCTCCTGAAGGTTCCTTGGTCTAGCCTTATTATCAAAAATATCTTTCATCCTCTGCTGATATTCCTTGAGCCTGTGATACACCAGACTTCTCTGCTCTTTAACCTCCACCAGCTTATTTCTTCTCCTCTTGATCTTGTCTGGCTATGCCACTAGATCCTGCAAGAGTTTCATTACTTGCAGCTCTAGTTGAACTGGTAAGACCACTTCCATACCATAGACTTGCTGGAAAGGGGCCTTTCCTGTAGCCCTTTTGTGCTGATTCTGTCTGCCCAAAGTGCATACCCGAGCTGAGAGCCCCATGCTTTTTTGTTATCTGCTAAAGTATTCTTAATGATCTTCATGAGGTTCTTATTGGAAGACTCATCTTGACCATTTCCCTGAGGGTAGTAGTTTGAGGAATGACTTAGAATGATGTTGTATTTCTGACAAAAGGCTACCATTCCTAGTGAGATGACTGTTTTGGCATTGTCAGTGACTATAGGATTTTATGAGTTGTTTCCCTGGCTGCAAAGTGTCCTCCACATATACCTTGATGCATGTCTTTTATAAAAAACTCAGCCTCTTCTTCCAGCATACATTTCTCCTACAGGGGGTTCAAGTTATAGCCCTTTACTAAGAAAGCTCCCCAGGAATTGATCCCTTCCAACAAAGCTGAGCGAACGCGACTCCCGAAAGAGAGTTCAACCGGTGGTGCTATCCAGAAGTTGACTCCATCCTTCACCGGGGGTCCTACCCTATCCTGTTCAACCGGAAGGAAGGAATTCGAAAGCATGCTCCTTCACTCAACCGGGGGTGTGGGAAGGAGGGGCCAGATTTTCTACGTGATAGGCTCAACTTTCTTTTTCTCTGAAACAACTTGGCCTATTTTTAGCGCTTACACCCAATGGAATAGCTTGCTGCCTTTTTACCCTTCTTATTTATTACCCTTCGAATTCTTTTTTTACTTATTGACCTTTTCTCTGAAGAACTGGTATTTTCACGAGTTATAAGGTGGCCTCTAACCGCGATCCCTACGTCCTTCATTTAGAAGCTGGCTCTACCCCGTTACTATGAAACTAAGAATAATTGGCTAGGCGGAATGGTAAATTAAGGAGTTATAAGGGGGAGGGGGTAAAATATTGATTCAGAGGAAGGAAACGTATTTAGTTCCTCAATTCATATGGAGCTAACTATAGTAATAACGAGGCGGGCATTTATGCATTCGACCAACGAACAACAACCATTTATGCACTCGACCAGAGGGAGGGGGGAGAAGGACTCGACCAATAGGGAGAGGGGGAGCCACAAAGTGATTTGGAGAGCAAAAAAATGCTATGTAGATGCTTTCTCGGCGCGAAGTTAGCCAGAGAAGGGAAAAGCGGAGATCCATACCACTTTCTTTCCCTAACTCCCATTCTCTCTGGGTTGGTAAACTCGGTAGATAGTAGGGGGAACCTACAATGTCACTATGAGCAAGCGGTATCAAATTCGATCATTCCCCAGCTTGAATCTAGTTCAATCTATAGAAATGTGCAATTCCATTTATCCCCCTCTGATTACCTCGTTATGACTTCACTTCACTCAGCCGAGGAATAATAGAATAGTACTTAACATTGATTCGATCGTACTGAAAGAAGCCATGGTCCGACCTTTTATTTCTCTAGTTTGTTGTCGCTCACTGCACTTCGTTACTAGACTTACAGGGATGGATAGATTCTGGACTGCATACTGCAAGGGATGATAACCACTACCGATAGGGAGAGCACATTACATACAAAAGATGGCTCGACAACTTGATTAGGGAGTAAGCGGCGGCGAACCTCAGCACTTGTGGAAAGAATAAGAGCCCCTCTACCTGAAGGGGAGATCTATAAACTCGACCAACAGGGATAGACTTCTATCGAGACATTCTCCACCAGGGGGAACTAGGAACTAGACCGACAGGGAGAGGAAAAAAACGAAACTCTTTCTCCTTACTTCCTTTATTAGAGAGTGTCACCTGGAGATTATGGCCGAAACCCGGCATATCCTAAGGGATAGGGTTGTTATACTCCATTACGGAAATTCTCTTTGTCTGTGTTACGAAGAGGAAACTTGTAGTCTCAAATGCTATCCTCGGTAGAGTTTCTTTCTGATCTCGAGGAAATGGCTAAGCATAGGAAGAGAGATACAAAAAGTGTAAAAGATAGAAAAAGGAAAGCGACGTCCGAGGGTGCATGCAATGTGTCATATCATTGCAATATGTAATATCATTGGCTAGAAAAAGGTGGGCTGATCGTTGCTGTGTGATACCACCTTTCAGTTCACGCGGAGGAGAGAAGAGCCTCTAGTTTCGTTAGTTAACTAAAGCGCAGGTCACTCTGATGTGGACTACCTACACCAATATATTCTCCCTCTGAAGCCGTTAGGGACTTACTTCGATCTCGTTCCACAATCAAAGTCAAAACCACCAATCACTGGTCATAATACTTAGTTCCTTGGTGGCTAACTTCCATGCTTTTCTGGGAAAACCAATCAAATCGCTTATCAAATAAGCTCACCCGTTTGGCAATGACCAGGGTGAATAGGGACATGTGCTGCTTACCCCCCCTTGCTTTTTTGGTCAAATGGCCGGAAACAATAAAGGGAATAAATATAGGGGTTAGTGTGGTATCGATCTAGCTCCCTCGCCTCCATTTTAGGAAGAGGAATCCGCTTCAACGACCGCGTAGAGGGGCCCCGCCCGACCCCACAGACTTAGAATGAATGAGGCGTGCTTCCCTTCGAACGATGACCGCCCTAACTCCAGGTGGTGGAAAGGAAGCTTCTCTCTTGCAACCAGAAATTATGAAGCGCGGATTCAAGAAACGACCACCCCCACCTGGCTTACCTTCCTAGCTCCCTCCATCTATCTCTATCTTTACCTTCTCATAACCCAAGCTATCGCTCGTAAATACCTCCTAGCTCTCTCTCTATCTTCAGCATGGAGGGGAGGGAGGTGCCCCATCTCTCCCGAGCGAGCCCTATCACCGCTGTATCCTTGTCCGTTCGTGCGCTTCAACCCTTTGAGGAACGACCCAGTCAATGCTTGCTTTCGAAGAATGATCGCCCCGCAGCCCATGTTTCCCACAGCCACACAGCCCCATGTGTCCCACAGCCCGGTGGCATAGGGGAGGGGGTGTTCTGTTCCATCTCTCTCTATATTTGACCTTCTTTCCACCCTCTCTTTCCCTAACGAACTTGCTCATCGACCTAGACTGATCGACCTATTCTACCAGTTCAGGAAAGTGATAACCTTACCTGAGCTAGCTAGATTGAATTGAGGGGGGAAATAAGGAACTATTTTCTTCCCTCAAGCCTGAGCTAGAAGGCATAACTCTAGCTCAAGACCAGGCATATTTCTTCCAAGGCCTGAGCAGAGCGAGCGAAGGTAAGTGCCCTTACGTATTATTTCCGAAGTAGCACCTCTCTGACGTTCGTAAGGATTCAATGCTTGCAGGTCATGTAGGTTATAAGAAGAGACCTTATTAAAGAGTTTAAAAAACCCAAGACAGAGCAACAGTGCCTAGTAGAACTAAAGGAGATAAAGCAGGATGTTGGAGAATCTATCTAGGACTATGACCAGAGGTTCAAGGACTTACTAGGCAAGTTGACCTTCAGAATACAGGACATCCAACACAGAGAATGGTTTATTGCTGGATTGTTGCCCCACATTCGCATCCCTCTTACACAGCTAAATATTTCCTCCCAGGAAGACGCGTTGGAGATAGCTATAAGGTTGGAATCCACACCAGGAGGACTCGTCGAGCCCTCATCAGGCTTGGCGCAGGTGCATAACCAACTGGCCACCTTGACCAACCAGCTGCGGGAGATATAAAGAGGAAAAGCAGTCCGTAAGAAGGTGTGGTGTACTCTGTGCAGGACAGAGGGACGTCACAGAAATGAGTGCCCACTCCTTGGAAACTATAATAGTGCGACAGGCGCGTCGAACCCATTTCCCTACAGAGGAACCTCTAATTGGTGCGATATATGTAGAGCTTGGGGACATGAGCCTACTCAGTGTCCTATGTTGCAGAAATCTCAAACTTCCACTAAGACACCCTTGTGTGATCTTTGTAAGTCTATGGGGCATGATGTGAACAATTGCAGATCTTTGGAGCTGATGAAGGAGTGCACATCAGATGCTTACCGTGTGCAGGGAACATAAGACAATTCGGGAGCAGGACGGGGAGGCTTAAAAGGTGGTTACAGAGGTCGAGAACGAGGAGGTGCATCCACTTGTTATAATTGTGGGGAGGTTGGACACATTTCCTGATTCTGTACTAAACCTCAGCCACGGTGCAGACACTGACGCGACACTGAGCATGATACATAAGACTGTCCAGAGCTTATACCTAAATGGGAAGAAAAGAAGAGACGATGTAACATGATCACTGCAGAGCCTAGGAAGGAGCAAGAAGAGGTACTTAGAGTACAGGTGGTCACTCGAGGAGGTGCGAGGACTAGCCTGGACGCAGAAAAGACTCTGGAAAACAAAATAAGGAAAGCTGCTCCCGTGCCACCCCAGTTTGAGGCCACGCAACAGAAGCAGTTCTTGCGTGATGCTATGGAGTCACTGAAGGACGCACCGGTATTTAATAAAGACCCTCTGATCCCTAAACAATGTGAACCTCAGCCTGAAGATCAAGTAAATACCTTCTTGAAGTGTTGCATCAAGATTCTGAATGATCCCCATGTTTCCAAGAGATTGACTTAGTTGTTGATGAGATGGATAGTTAGGTTGGAGGATGATTATATACATATTTCTGCACCTCTACCTAAGAAACATGTTAGGCATGTGAAGAAGAAAAGAAAGACAGACAGAGAATTGAAGATGGCTATGGAGCTTGGGGGCTATGAGATGCAAGATTTGATGTTGAATCTTGGATCTTATGTTAACATCCTCCCGAAGAAGACTTGGGAGCTGATGGGTAGGCCACGGTTGGTATGGTCACCCATCCAGCTGAGATTGGCAAATCAGTATAAGATCTATCCTGTAGGATGGGTAGAGAATGTCGAAGTCAATATTGATGGAGTGAAGACCAAAGCTTATTTTGAAGTCATTGATATCATGGACGAAAAAGATCCCTATCCTGCTTTTATTGGGATAGACTGGGCTTTTTATAACAAGGCTGTCTTTAACTTGAAGCAGAGAAAGATTTCATTCGAAACAGAGGAATTGCACGTTGTGGCTCCCTTGGATCCAACTGAAGGTGATAGGTTCACTGAGCCTATTAATGATGATGTATAGAGCTCTATTCTAGAGAATATATACAATATCACCGCGCGAAAGGAGGATTATGTAAACCCTACTGTAGATGGGGAACTCAACTGGAGGAGTATTTTCTCTTTTGATACAGACTCAGAATCAACTTTTGAAAGATGGAAAACTAGCGGATATGAGATGTCATCGTGGAGGTGCACATATGTGCAGAAATCTGTGTGCTAGATTGGAACTGAGTTGCGCGACCTTCCCCGGGTTGATGGAATGAAGTCGGTACCATAATTTGTGCATGGAGAAAGTGGTCTGAAAAGAGAAATAGCTACCATCGATGGAGGCTGCAGTAAAAGGAACGCCTGCGCGCTGGTAGGCCACCCATATAAACAATTTGACAGACTGGGCGCAGGTAGCACAGTGCATGACTCTCCGATTCCAACCCTCTCAGGAGTGATAATTGCGGAACAGGTACAAATGTACGTGAGATCTTGAAGAACATGTTTGGTTTTGTCAGATGAGATGGACAGAGAAAGGCTATCTGATACAAGAATGGGTACACCACTTTGTTCACACCTTGGACTCTGTCCCTCGAAGCTGGTACGTGCAAGAAGAAACTAGGAGATAGGAATGAAATTGGGAAGCGTTGTCTAGATAGTTCTGTGCGACCTTTAGATTCGCGCCGGAGGATCTTGCACTCACTGGTCTCTTGCAGTAGATCAAGCATTTGATTTTCAAAGGTGAACAGCCTGAGTACACTAGCCGAGCCCCGAAAGTAATCTGCGTGTTACACAAATAACTAGAGAGAATGAGCAGACCAGTTTGCTGCAGGAAGCTAGACAAAGAGGACCCTACAGAGGAAGAGGGACTGAGAAACATGAAGATTGATGAAACTACAAGTGAAAGGGAGATTAGAGGGAAATACCCTAGGACTAGTCAACCTTATTTCTAGGAGCCTTTGAATACGCAGAAGCATCCGATGATCAGATCTCAGTCTATCGATTCTATGGCCAGTTCCATCTATAAGAATCTCGAGTTTAAAGCATCTCACGTAATCGGGTTCTAAAAGAGAGTAGATATAGTCCCGTCAAACAACATAGGGCTAGGAAGAATGTACCGAGACGTCATACTAGCCTGAATGCAGCCATACTGGAATAGAAAGATTTACTATATGGGGAGCCTGCGTCTTCTTCCTCGATCTCGATAAAGTAATTGAATTGAAAATCCCTCCTCCGAAGCTCTTCTCGTAGCAGGGTCAAAGCTCAGTAAAGACTAAGTCGACTATCCTATCTCTTCTGGATTTTATCGCTTGCAGCTCTTGTTTGTTAGGTCATTTCTGTCTGCGATCGTGCCTAGGCGAGCAGTTCCTGAGCAGCTATCTCCGACCAAGCACTCTAGATTTTTTGGTAATAAATAAAAGTCGTGGTTCGGTTTTTTCGTATAGAAATGGATCGCCCTTTCGTGTACTGCGGTCACCCACCTTCTATGAGATTGGATGGGTATTCTCTTCTCGAGACTCTTTCCTACGGGTGTTTTCTCATTGGCCCCAAATCTCATTCTCCAACCTGCCTTTCCGCAGTATTCAAATCCTTCACCTACTCCTATGGAGCTACTTTGTTCCAGTCACTAAGCGTTATCCCTTTAGTGCGCTTTTAGCTTCTCGATGGAGTTGGCTTCCATTTCCTAGTGGCAGGACATCTTATTGCACAACCGACTATCTATTAGTAAGTAGTTTCCTCGAACCCCGTTCACTCTGGTAACTCCGACGACAGGCAAGGGCCATTCAACGAGGGAAATAGACATAGATAGAGTATCGGCACATTCAGCGCCATAATAGTAGTCTCGCAAAAAGGTCGGTTCGTGGAATTTTTTCATAAATTCGTATGGCAGAATGACCTGGGACCGGTAAACCAGGCAAGCTGGGGCTACTTCCTCGGAAAAAAGACAAGAAAACAAGAACAGAGCATTCGCGTCCCATTTTCCGAAAAACAGATATTTTCTCTTATTGCGCAAAATAGGACGAGAATAGATCTCACCCCACATCTCGAGGAAAGAGCTGCAGACCCAGGGCATCGTTCTTATTTATAGTAGCAGGACATCTGATTCAACAACCGAATTCTATTACCAATTTATTTTTACTGAAACGTGATCCCAGTTGCCTACAACCCCGGGGTTGGTTCTAAGAGTAAAGTTTGTGTAAGTACACCCATACGGGTATCTCCCTAACTGAAGGATTAGCTTATTGAGGCTTTCTCGGGAGTCCCCCTTCTTTTTGAGCTTTTTCCCGCAGTGTCTGGTGTTGGAGTTTTTCGTATCGAAATGTATGCGCCTTCTTTTTACTTACAGTTGAGGTAAGGTGCTGACAAACACAAGCAAAGGGTTCTGGAATTGTAGTACATAAACGAAAGGTAGGCTAAAGGGTCAATGACCAAACTAGCAAAAACGAAGACGTGACTGAAAGCCCCCGGAATAAGGCATTTACTATATGGAGAGATTCACCTACGACCCCTTTCTCGCTATCTAAAGGGGGGGAGTGAAGGCCCCCAAAGCGTGATAGCTTAAGTCGACTTCGAGCTCGCCAAGTTAGCTTTATTTTCCTGCGCCCGCTAGATCGTACTAATCAGACTAATCAGACGTTAGCCCTGAGTCTGCTGGGTCTTCCTTGTACTGGAATGGAAGTGTAGATATGTTGCGCCCTTTACTAAAGAGATATAGTTTAGGCAATGGAAATGTTCTCCTTCTTTAGTCATTCTTTTGCTTCCCCTTAACGTTGTTGTCTTAAGTTTCATCTATCGCTATAAGTTTCATATATCGCTAGAGGAAGACCTTCCCATTTCCCTTAAACAACTTATGGTATTGAGGGAGGATAGGAAATCCCCGTATTTCAATCTTCTTATCGAGACCTTTTACTTTACTTTTACACATGCCTGTCTGTTGGACTTTTTGAAGGTTAGGAGCGCATCGTAGAAGGAATAGGGTAGGGGTCGGCGTGTCGATAGGATTCTTCTCTTGAGTTGAGCTCGTTGTCTCTACCTTACATTACAAGGAATCTCCTTATGGTATCTGTCTGTCCGCACAAAGAGCTTGCCGGCGGACCACTGCCGTCCCATTCTTGAGTGAGCTGTAAGAACTCATTTGTTATATTCTACAACCTTAACCTTACTATTGACTGGGAATACCACCTTACTCGTATCTTTCATTTCTTCTGTAAGAAAAAAGAGTTCATTGACCTATATACCTAGATCCGGTTGAAGCAGTTCGGAGAGCCCTAGCGGGTTAGATCTCTCAAGCTCTTCCCTTCCCTTATCTGCCTGCTCCCTTACTTTAAACTTAAGTACACAGATCTTCCTCATCTTTCATTGTATGGACTTTACTCTGTTATGTCAAAAACAGTTTTTTATCATGTAACATAAAAGCGAGTAATTTGAGAGAATGCAAGACCAAGACCATTTAGGTGAAGGAGTAATCCGAGATAATGCAATACAGTATAATATTTGTTTTTCGATTCCGTCAAAAGCTATATCAAATATCCCAGGTACAGAAGTTGCAGAAAACCTTTTGTTATGTATTATAGAAAAGAGGACTCCATACGTAAATGAAATCTTGTACGGGGTAAGACTAGACGGCATCCTTAGGGCCGTCAAATCCTATGTGTATGTGGTCGTCTTACTTAGCTATAGAAAAAGGAAGGAGTGACGCTTTGGTTACCGAATAGTTAGTAGGCTCGCTCCCAGGTTCAGGTTCTCTCTCTATTTAGGAGACGGGTAGGATTCAGTTCCGTATTCGAACTCTTGGTGAGACTGATCTAGAAGTTTTATGCAATTATGAACTAGACGGAATCTTATCAGAGCAGATCTCTAGTCAAATTACAGTAAGCTAGGCAGCTATCGAAGAGCGTAGGCTGCGCCCTGAATCAACGAAGTTAGCTGCTTGGCGTTCTCGCATCGATTTTTTACGTTGTCATTCCTCGAGAGTTGTTACTCGTTGGAGTGACTAGCGCGTCTCGTAAACCTTAGCTATAGCTAACGCAAAAAATGGATTCTACCTGGTGTTTATTGTAATGTAAATGAATCGATATGTTTTATGTATTTATTATGTATTCTGTTTTATGTATTATGTATTCTTAGGCTTGAAAGGGAGTTCTCACTTTTTTAACTCAAAACCTTACGGGCTAACGAATGGATGATTCACTGAACGAAAGCCAAGCGATTTCATTCTGAGCTTAACCAAGTATATAGAGTGATAAGTCAAGTAAGGCAAGTCCATAATTAAGGCAAGGAAGGGCGTGTTGGTTGCTGATACCGAGGTTTAAGAGATGAGATCGCACTATGGAGAGTTTAGTTCACATTCTATAAGCGAGCGGAAGACTTTACGCGAGTTGAAAAGCAAAGCGAGTTTATAAGCCAACACACGTATTTTTGGCATCCAAACCAGGGATGAAGTAGCTGGTTGTGAGGCAGGTGATTTTTGCTTCCAATATGCTGGGTAAGAAGCCCGAGCAAGGCCTAATCCCTCTTTCCCTCTTCCTGGGGAATCAGGAAAGCTGGCGAAACTCCAACTACTGCTTTTTTACTGGTGCTACGGCTGCTGCTGGTATATTCGTTTGTCAGTTCGTATCGGGCCTCGCCTCGATCAGTTTCTTCCCTGGTCATTTCGTAGGCAAACATATCAGGTATCTATATAGGGAGGGATCGCCCATACATAGTGCTCATGCCCATGGGCAATGCCGCAAGAGTTCAGGGGCGGCCGTAGCTACAGGTTATTTTTTTTAAGGTTACATGTTCCCACGAACAGAAGAAAAGGCCCTGATACGAACTGGTATAGGCAGCGAGCCCCTACTAGGGCTGGTGGTTGGCTCGGAGTACCCCATAGTTGATTGTCAAAGATTCCTTCTGTACTTCTAATTCTTATGCTTCGTCGGTATGACCACTGGACTTGCCCGGCGCCGCCCTTTTTGATGATACACCTTGTGGTCTCCTATCCATTGATAGTTGTATACTAAAATCTTCCGACCTGACTAAAGCGCTTCGCTCGTTCGGCTAGGAAAAGGATGCTCCAAAAATAGTAAGTCTTCTTCATTCGTACGGTCCAATTTCCCGCGGAGTAGTAATGACATGATCCTAGGCTTTCGTTTTTCCTTTTCCGGGGCCCCGCTTGCAGGGTATCTGCTCTTTGCTCGCTTCGTACACCCAGAGCTACTCGCTGCGCTATCGCTCCGTTCACTCCCTCTGGGGATTCTATCTCGTCTCATCGGTCATTGAAGGAAAACTATCGATATAAGCATTATCAACAGCAAATTCAACTTAAGACGTTGATGGTTTTGTTTACAAGTAGCGAGAAAAGAAAAGCATTATCAACAGCAAATGCCATACACCTGTAATTAACCGCAGAGACGGTGGAAGGTGAAGAGGTCGAGTCAGAGGTAACGGTTGAACGCTAAGCTGCTTCTCAACTCTTAGATTATTTTTATGTTCTGGACAGAAATCTGCATGTTATGCACCCACAGCATACATTAAAGTGAAAAGTGGCGATTTGAAGCTTGATACACAGGCAATGAAACAATGCATTGAATTTGACTGAAGCAGGAATAGTTCCTTTAGGTGTTCTCCTGTATAGTGAGTCTAGTGCTTCGCTTGATGGAAGCACTAGGGGAACGTCTTCTTAGTCTCACTCCCCTCTCGTCGCTGGTAACTATCTCCTCTGGTCAGACACAAACGAAGGAAAGCACGCAATCGAAAGCAATAGGAAAGGCAGGCAACAGGAACAGAAAGAAGCCTCGGAAAAGATGCAGAAGGAGAATCCCGTGGAATGTGAAATAATAAAGGCTAGCAATTTTCATTCTTCATTCTATAGTGTGGTGTGGCCCGCCCTAGGAATTCGACCACGCACTGTGAGTTGGGTGAGCGGTGGGTCTCAGTACCATGGCTTTTAATGGCCTTCGATGCTTGTTCATTTCTTGGGAAGAAGCCCTAACCGGATAAGAGGGAATGTATCCCACGTATAGATAGAAGAGAAGGGTCGGTCCCTATCTTTTTTGTTAATATAAGGGTGCAGGTGCCCCAATGTCTCTAATATGGGATTTGGCTGGATCTACACGATACCCATAACCAAAATAGGGCTCCAAGCCGGGCTGCTTCATTCAAGTCTAGGGTCGGGCATTGATGGGTTCCATATTTCTCTTCGACACGGACCAAGACGGGAAAGAAGCTACCAATCTGAAAGACCCAGTGAGCACCTCA
>Ga0228600_1000009_pt1:0-2500 | contig 28355 bp, 20 predicted proteins | sample CRU5metagenome_FD_182730 | JGI IMG/M metagenome (GOLD analysis project Ga0228600, IMG submission 182730) | Spruce roots microbial communities from Bohemian Forest, Czech Republic - CRU5 | ecosystem: Host-associated > Plants > Roots > Unclassified | place: Czech Republic: South Bohemian... | reverse complement strand
TATCCATTTTAGAGCTGTAAATAGAAGAAAGCTACAATCTCATAAAGCTTGCAGGCAAGGAAAGGTATTCCCCTATCCTCCGCTCTTGGCTAGCATCCAGCTTGTTGTTTCCTGTAGGGATAGAGCAAGCTTAGTTAGCTACATCCCTCAGGGTTAAACATCCAGAAAGTAACGCAGTTACATCGAGCTATCAAACAAGAAGCTTAGAAGTCCTTTTGCCTCTCCCAGTGCATGAAGGAAAAGCTCAAGGGAAGTCATAAAGGGAAGACTTTATACCTCTATCCTCAGCTCCTCGTCTAGAAGCCACAGCTAATCCTAGCCTATCTGTCCTCCCTTTCTCTTCATTTCAATTCTCATTCGCTCGCTGCTGTATGAAAGGGTAAGATATCTGGCTCAATAATTATTATATATATATATATATAATAATAAGTAGTTTTTCTCTTTCATAGCTCAAGCTTGTTGGCTGGACCCGGTCTGTTGACCCTGGCTTGGCTTGAAGGTCCGCTTTCTTTGCCTTCCCTCCATGACTGCCTTCCGTCAGTAATGGTCTAAGGTCTGTCCTACGCTCCACTATAAGCTAAAATCATTCTTTAACCTGCCTAAAGGCATAAAGAAAGGCATAAATAGAGGCATTCCTCTTCTAGTAGATCCAATCCAGATCGAGCATATGTACAAGAAGAGCTCTTCCCCCTCTGTGAGTAGCTTCTTCTCCTTTCTCGGCTGGTAGTTAAATACGGGGGTCTTTCGCTTTGCCTTTCGCAGAGTGTGAAATCCCGAGCTCATCTTAGCTCCTAGGGACTTTGCTTCCCTCTTAGAGTAGCGTCCCCCTTTTGAACATCAAAATAAAAGCAAATTATTGTAAGATGAGAATAGGACGCTCCCCTCTGACTGAGCTACGAAGTCTTTCATTGCTTCCTAAGGTCAGGACAAGGCCCCCTTTCTGCCGATCTTTCTTTCCGGGGTACCTCTGCAAAGATTAAGGATTTCCCCTGCTGGGCTTTCTTCTTAATTACTGGGAGTCGAAGTCCCCTTTCTTTCTCTATGCTATATCTCCTATAGGCAGGCAATTGTTGCATCTCCTTTTTAGGACTGCTCTTAGAGTAGCGTCCCATTCTTCGCCATAAAGAAAATCTATTGTTTTCGCAAAAAGGGACGCTTTAGCTATCTCTGTTCTTTCTATCGCTCTTTCCGAGGAAGTACCCCCCTGGGGAGCTTCTTTGTTCCAGGCAACCAAGGCTAAGGTCTCCCTTTAGTGTGTAGCCCCCTAGGAAGAGAAGATAAGATGAAGAAGGCCAGACCCAACCCTTCTCTAGTCCAAGAATTCCTCTCTTCCCTCCAAATAGCGTAAGAGAAGCGGGTGCTCTTTTCCCCTAAATAGGGTGCTCTTCTCCCTCGGTGAGGTGAGTGGCTTGGTCTCCTTGCTTGTCTCTTAGTTGAATAAGGCTTGCTTTTTCCCTTTCGTGGATTGTTCCGTCCTGATCCCAGATGAGGAGGGAAGTCGTGAATTTATTCCCCAATAGAGGACTGTTCCCAGTGCCCTAAGCACTCGTCGCCCGTTCCCCACTTGCGAATGAAAAAGCTGGTTATCCATTCAATGAAAGATCCTTTGAATATTGAGTGATACTCTATTTCTTATTAAAGAATATAATAAATATAATAAACCCCGTCCGGAATAGAAGAGGGGAGCTATCCTCAAAGAAGAGAGTTGGAGGTTCCTTAGCACAAGCGCTAAGCGATAATAATACCTTCATAAACATCTTATTCGAAAAATGCTAAAAATGATAGGACGAACTCTTTCATTGAATTCCCAAATCACTCTCCTGCCCCAAAATCCCCGAACTTAGGAAGTGAAGCCCGAACATTCCTGAACTTAGGAAGTTCAGCGCTTTAAATCTCTTCACGTAAGATATGCCCCCTCTACCACCTTCCACCAACTGCTACGCTTGCAGAGGACGCCATTGCTAAGTCTTGGTTGCTGGTTTAGTCCAAAAGTAATGCCTTTGCTTTCGCTTGATTCGAACCATAAAATAAAGGGGTTGGGTTGGTTACGTGGTGCATCACCCTTTGAACATAGGACCGATCGCCCGGCTGAAGGCGGAGAGTCAGAAGCAGCGCCTAAAATAAAGAAAGTGCTGTTTGTTTATTCAAAAATAAGCGAAAGGACTGCTTAACGAGCAAAGAACAATACAGCAGATGCAACGGCAACATCGCCATCAATTACAACCTCTAAAATAGCTAACTGAGCACACAGCAACAAAAGGAAATATCTCATCACCTCCAAAAGAATCAGGCAAGTCCTCATCCTACGAGGGCAGGCGCATTCACAAGCTTTTAGCTACCGAGTGTAGGGAGGGGTATTCTCGCTCAGAAGATGGAATATTTTATTTACAGTAGAAGTTACCTTTCCTTTCCCTTCTATAGAGAGGTAGTTGCCCCTTTCTCCCCGGGTAGTTCACTCACTCCCATTGCCTACCATTTCTATATACTTTTTAAAATAGAG
>Ga0228600_1000008_pt1 | contig 30202 bp, 18 predicted proteins | sample CRU5metagenome_FD_182730 | JGI IMG/M metagenome (GOLD analysis project Ga0228600, IMG submission 182730) | Spruce roots microbial communities from Bohemian Forest, Czech Republic - CRU5 | ecosystem: Host-associated > Plants > Roots > Unclassified | place: Czech Republic: South Bohemian Region... | reverse complement strand
AGCAACATTTGACTTACTAAGAGACAGACAGCTTATTTCTAAACTTCTGCATGTACTTACTCCCCTTCCCTCGACCTATCAACCCCCGGCTGAGCGCTTTCATAACGACAAATGCTTGTGTAATTCTCCAGGGGTGAGGAACTCACTATCTTTGGGGGACTAGAAAGAAGAATACCACCAGTAAAGGCCTTCCTTATTTATCCGATGAGCATAAAGATGTTTCTCCACTAGTTTTATGCCCACGTAGATAGGGGAAGGAAACAGCCTGATCAAGATGTGCCAATTTCGGAAACCTCGAAGGGATAATTAATGCGGGGATAATCCACCTGAATCAATTTCGGTCGGAAACACCTTTAGTTAATTAGTTGCTAGCCTTTGGCATTACCTCTCCTATCCACTCTATGCCGGGTTAAATAAAAATACTCTCCACGAAGGTAACTCCGATTGCCTTTAGTTAGCGGTTCCTCTGTCACCCAGTTGTCGGTTATCTTGGGATGATTTTACTTGGAACTTGGAAGCTGGTGCTTGGGCAAAAAAGAAACTGCAGTTGGAGCTTAGTGGTTACCTAGCCCACATGTTTGGGTTCGTTCAGACCCCGATACACGGCACCTAACCTTCCAGTCGTTAGGTTGACTATCCAGTCGATAAAATAGATCCTTGCCTTGCCCGTTCTCCCTCCAATAACTTGGCTTAGCCTGTTTCCCCCTCCGTCTAGATGTCTAGATTAGGTCCTTTTCAAGCGACTCAAAGAGCGACCAGTAAAGAAAGAACAGCAGTGGGTACCCGCTTGCATTGGGTGGTCGCAAGCAGTTCAATACATTAGCTAAGGAAGGTCTTAGTATTAACCACTGCCTAACAGACCCTTTGTTCGTAAGATCCCCATTACCCTTTTCTCCCTAACGGGAGATCCCTTTACCGGTAGCTTTAGCTCCCTAACCAGTGAAAAAAAGAAGACAGTGGGGAGACCTTCTATGAACCTTGGGATGCAGGAACCAACCTAGGAACCTAGGGACTTGCTTTGCGGCCAGAAGAGAAAATGCCGTACTAGGGAGGTTCACCACGTGCCGGCCATAAGATACGTGGGGAGCTCTGCTTTCTTTCCATTGATATATCGTAGGGAGTCTTATTTGCCTCAAGGTCCAGCCTTGGATCCCGAGGTGAAAGAAAGGAAATAAAGCCCTTCGGCCTTCTATTTATTCCCTCAAGATACTATGCTTAGCTTATCCTCCCTTACTTATTCTTCTTCAAGAAGGAAGAAGGAAAGCGTAATTACATACATATATATATATATATATAATAATAATGCGCAAAGTACTTACCAAAATTCTCTGGCGAGGAATGACTTCGAATCCCATCGAATGACAGTTCCCGAAAGGAAGAAAGGTATTGCAATCCCCATTCTGAATAATCAATAAAATAGCCCCCCCATTTAGCACTTTCGTAGATCATCCCCCATACTATTTGATCCCATAGCTGACATAAAATTCAAAGGTAAATCGCTGTCGATCAATTCGCTGACGACTTTCTTTCGTAGCTCACCTCACCCTTGCTACCCTTGCTCCCCCGATTCTAGATGGCATGGCAGGCACATATTCTAATTCCCCCATACCCTTTGCCCAGTTAGACTGCTAAGGTTTGGTGTGGGAGGGATCGTCGGAACTGCCTTACTTAGGAACTACAGCAGCCACAAACTTCCGCAGATATCGTGCTGCCTTATTCTATACTCTACAGCCAGCACTTCCCCAGATATTGTGGGAACCCAACCTATGGATTCATTACAGTCACAAACTTCAGCAGATATCCTGGGTGGGAATTGCCAAATTGAGGAACGTCAGCCAGAACTTATTAGACACGGTTGAATGGATGATGCTCAATTAGAGAGAGAGCCTTATGTTGGACGGGCTTCAGACTACTAAATCGCTAGGAGATGCCTTTGATCACACTTACTGAATCAAGGCACTTAGGAGGGACTGCTATGGAAGACCCGGGATGGGAAGGATGGGGCATGAAACAATCTTACCCTTATCTTTCTTACTGCCTTCACCCTAGGATATGGAGTCTCTTACCAATTGATGAAGCCAGGAATCGTGCGTGGGTAGACACGAGAGAGAGAAGGCAAGGATTGGTGACTTGCTCTCTGTTTCAGAGCGTTTTTTATATTGACCGGAACCACTCCACGAATACCAAACTTGCTTTTTGGATACCCGATGCACTTTGCTTCGCACCTCACTCACATAAGCCTGCTGCCCCCCCCTTACTTATTCTTCACTAACTTGCTTGGTGCCAGACCCCCCACCTGGTGCCTTCTTATGCGAGGAAATACTATCTATCTTGCCTTACTTTAGTTGTGCTTCTAACCTTCACTTTTCACAACACGTAGTGCCTTTACTTACCCCACTTAGGGATGCCCCCAACTTATAGCGAGCGTAGCGTTGAACGGACGGTCCAATCAATAGAGGGAGGGAGGAGCTGTTGGATGGAGGGACGGGCTTCCAGAAAGCATTCACAGGCCTAGAATCACACTTGCTCAAAGGACGGACAGATTCGGATATAGGACTATTCCGGTCCGGCCGAGCCTTGCCCAGGATACACTTTAGGAATTTTAACCCACTGGCTAGGAAAGGAATACCCCTACTTTACCTTTCATTTTACTGCCTGTTGTTACCAACTACCCACCTGCTTTACCCACCTAGAAACACCCTACTTATTTATAACCCTTCCGTCAGGAATCAGAAGGGAGGCATGCTTTTCACCCCCTACCTACGTTTACGAACTCACCCACCTTAAGACCTAGACACCGGCTTTCCACCTAGTACCACTTTAATTAATCGCTTCATGGCTAATGCACTATTGCTATTTAGACTCTGCCTACTTGCTTTACTTTATGTTAGCTCAGTTGTGGGATCGTCGGAACTGCTGGATTTATTCTCGACAGCCAGAACCTTTAGCGGATATCCTGGGAACTTAAACTTAGATCGTGGAACTGCCCCAGATAGATTCTCAACAGCCAGAACTTATGAGACACGGGTGCATGATCGGATCGATTCAACGAGGACCTTTTCGTAGCTCCCCTTGTTCCCCCTATTCTGGATGGATGGCATGACACAACCCTACCTTTACTGAAGTGTTACCATACCGGGCACCCACCATACGACCTATACCACTTGATGAATGAATCTTAGGGAGGTGTACAACTATAGACCCGGCATGGGAGGCATGGCATCATTATACAACCTTACCCTTACCCCTTCTTACTTCTGTGTTAACGACTTGCCCTATACCAATTGGATGAATTAAGCGCTTAGGCAAGTATGGTACAGCTATAGACCCGACATGGGATGGGATGGCATGGATCGCATGATACAACCTTCTGACCCTTTAGTTATGTTTTTACTCACTACCTGTCTACCTATAGACCTAGACTATACCACTTGGATTAATGAATCGCTTAGGAGGTAGGTACTGCTGCTATTAACCCTTCTCTTCTCACCTGGTATCAGGACGGGATCATCCAACCTTACCCTTCCTGTAGCCCCACCACCACATAACACCATCACCGTGTACACCCTTCTTAGACACACAGTTTTAGTATTTGCTTCTATATACGTAATTACGATGCGGAAAATAGGTGCGAAGAGCGATTCTGACAAGGAACCAAGGCGCGTAGCGACTGAATACCCTGAATCCTGAGACTATTCTAGAAGAATGGATCGATGGACAATGGATGGAGGGAAGAAGGATGGCTGGCTGGAGGGGATTAATGAGATTATTGGCGTCTTTAGTCGCTCTTGCTGGTACGGCTAGCTTGGCTGGATGAAATAATTGTTAGGATCGCTTGCTTGGATTGTTGGCTGGCTTCACTCATGCTCTCATTGTTCGAGCCGGTTTCTTCTTATCTGCCGCCTAAGCTGTCACCGTTGTCTCCAGCCTGTGGAGAGATAGTCCCTGTGCCTCTGATGAGGCCGTCGTTGCAGCCTCTGGGGTCATAGGCATCCAGGGTAGTGAAGTCTCCCTCCTGCGTGCGGGAAGAGAGGATAAGAGAGGAGATGATCTCCCGGTCAGTTTGGGCCCATAGGTTCGCGGTGCGAGGGGCGATTCTTTTTTTATGAACCACCTTCCTAGTTTCACGGCCACCCCGGACCCGATTGGGTTCCAAGCTACTTTAAGGTTCGAGATGCTTCATCGGACATACTTTGTATTTTTCCGATCTCTCATGGTCTCGGGTGAGTTTCGCTCCACTCCGTGCCTTCTGTTTCATATGCGAACTTGTCTGAAGACACCTTTGTATGGATATGATTATGACCCCGCCTGAGATCTTTAGGAGTCTATTTGCTGCACACCTCACCCCTCATATTTAGGATTTCATTCTTGATCCCCCCCACATTACGTTCATGTGCCCTCTGGTTCTGGTGGGGTGGCCTCACAAATAGACTAAAAGCCAATTACAGAGCTAGCTAGATCCCTTCCAATTTGAGATCCATAGCCGGTTTTATTAATTAAGACTTGGAGCAACGATTATTAATTAATTAGTTGGGTAGGCGGAGCAAAGAGAAAAGATCTGGAAAAGCAAGGTAGCTACCTTAGTCCCTTTAGGTGGTAACAGGCGGAGACTATAGATCTAGATGGGCACCGGATCCGGAACTGCTGCAACGCCTACCTAAGCAGGCACACGAATGAACACATCATTTAACCTATATATCCGTATAAAAATAAGATATATAATTATATATGTAATTATGGTCCACGGATGCGGAAGAATGGGATATACACACACAAGCTGGTCCACCTGCCTGCACGCACAGAATGGATGCTCGACCTAACGTGCGTGAGACTATAACCAACAAAGGGAGGGAGCATATATGCTTGGCCCGGCCCTAAATATTGAGTGGAAAGATATTGATTGAAGGTGGATCCAGTAAAAGAATCCATTGATCGAGAGAATTATAGGTCCTAGTTTCTGTTGTTCGAGATCCATAGCCAGCAAGCAGATTACGAGCCGTAGCTAGCAGCAAAAAGAGCAGATCCAGGCACTGATACAGTAGAAATCGAGTAGTTGGTTGATCCAGTTGGTGAAGCAGTTGAATACCCCCTCCCTAGCATATCCAGTCACAGAGGCGAAGATAGCTTACCTAGCCAGATTCATGCAGATCAATTGACTAACTGATGACTAACTGACCTGATTCTCCCCGGCCCTTTTAGTCTGGCCTGCTTTAACTCCTAATTGACTGACTTATTGGGTGGGGATCAGCACACTTAGAACCTTGAAGAGAAATCCCTTTGCTCTGACCTTTCTCTTTACTCTTATAACCAATACTGTTCACCTTATTAGAGGAGATAATGCCTTACTTACTTAGACTTACTGCATCGGACGGATGGGATGGAAGGACTTCAACATAGAGCATTGTTTGACGGGCCTTCAGACTACATTGCTAGGAGAGGAGATGAAAGAAAGATTCGTTCAGAACAACTTGACTGCCTTGAGCCTGTTTTTATCGATTCCCAGTAGGTCTACGACCACTAAAGAAATCTAGTCATCCCATTCTTTTTTTTTGGTTTAAACCCCTACCCTTTGTTACAGGTGTCCTTGAGTGGAATTCAGGGAAGATGAAAGTAGGGACAGTAAACGCCTTTCTACTAGAAGGAAGGCTGGCGTCCAGAGGCACTACTAGGAATAGGGACAAGGAATGACTCCACTCTTAGCGCACTCTCAGGAAAGAATCGGTACAACAATTGAAAACGAAAGACGCACGAACCCTTCACTGCTGACAGCAACTCTTATAAAGCACTTTTTCACGATTCAAAGGCCATTTAGAGTAGGGCATTGGAATTTCTTGTTTTCCTTGTACTCTTATGTACATCCCCTTGAATCAGTGAATCCGGGGACAGAGCTCTAAACTCCAAGGTAAAGACAGAATGCACTCTTGGTCGGGCAAGAATTCCCGTTGAAGCCGATCCATCCTATGACTCATCAGTCTATGGCGCGCCTTGAGCTTTGCTTCGCAACCTTTCTAATTAAGTTGAAAAATAAATAGAATGAACACCATCGGGAGCTATGCCTGAAAGTAGATTAATCTAGGTACGCTTAGCGCTTAGTAGGTCAGGAGCATAGGTGGTAGTATAGTAATTACAAATCGGGGATATCCGGTTAACTTTTCATAGGTTTTCCTAATCAAATTAACAACTAGACTTTGAGGACAGTGTGCTGAGTAACGAGAAATCCTGTCTTGCAAGAAATCTATGTGAGTTTTGTCAGTCACATAAAGTCAATGTCGGTATTTTGTCCAAGAATGGCTCTCTCTCTGAGGTCACTCTCGCTCTATAAAGAGTAGTGTGCCCTAAGCAGAGGATAAACTACTTACTAATACTAATTGATAATAGGAAGACTCGAAGGAAAGGCCGGACTCTACTACTTAATTTAAAAAGGGCGGGAAGAGAGGACTTCTTACAGGCAGCTCCCCTTTCTTCCTCAGAGGGCGGGGTTCTGGCATTACCGCTCATGTGGGAGAGCCCATGCTTGATAGAAAAAGACCCTTACCTACTAGACTAGAATTGGCTAAAAGAAGAAAAGATGCACGAGGAGATGAAATCAGCTCGACTAAAAGGAGAGGAAATCCTTCTCTTATATAAGAGATTTGCAGATAGTGATTGGAAGGCTAGCCCCTGCGCCTATCCACTTGCCTTTAATACCTGACCGTAACTGCCAGCCTTGAAATTGCCTAAAAGAAATCACAAACAAGAAAGCTGTGAGTCCTTACTCAACTCCCAGTGCATTAAGGAAAGGAATTATTATCGCTTAGCGCTTGTGCTAAGGAAAGGGGGGTGGTTGATCGTAAAAAAGCATCAGATGCGAAGGCATAGGTAAAGGTGGAGGGTTGGTGTGGCACGTAAGGCCCAGTTCCGGTTGAAGTATCACCCATAATTGTATTTGATTGAGTTTAGGTAGCGGAGGTGGAGAGATTTTTTAGATAAAAGATAATCATGTGAACCAGAGCCTGTTGATTGAGATCGATATCGAGATTCCGCGAGGACAGAAGCAGGGATAGCAGGCAGGAGCGGGAGTCAATTGGTCGGGTAACGAAATAGACAGTCACAGAGAGTCCACAAGCGGAACTCAGAAAAGCCGATAGAAGCACTCATTCTGAACTAGCAAGCTCTCTATGTCTTTATGGGGGGCATACTCATCCAGATAGACGGGATGATAGACATAAAACACTGGAGAGAAGGGGACACATTTGGGACGAACAGAGGTAGAGGCGGGGATTCAATCACTGATATACTTCCTGCCTTCCGGTCGATTACAAGACCTCTCGGATAAAGCGTTCTCCTCTCGCTATCGATGGTCGAGTGGTTGGGTCGGGAGGAGAGAGATTGAAGACAGACCAGGATGCCCATTTAATGCTAGACTTTTCTAAAGTGGAATTCCAGAGGAAAGGCGCAATCAATGAATCAATCAGTGAATCGCTTTCAGTATCTCTTGCTTCTTTGGCTAGCTCAGTTCGTGAGTCTAGTTCTGGAGTGCCGGATCTCCCATCGGGAAAGGTCCTTTCTCCGAGATGTCGTGTTCGATCAATAGTTATATGCTTTACACATGCGAGTTGGTGAACTGCACCACTGCTTCGAAGGAACAAGGGACTATCAATTACTACCAAGTCCTACTGTGGAATGGATCGCTCGCTAAAGCCCTTCGGTCACCTGTACGAGATTGCTTTCTGTGCGCGTACGGATCGCTTGAAGCATTGGCGCAAGTATCCCCGTCGTAAGTCAGATTTCATTTCCAGTGACCAATCAATCACGATAAGAGGATGTTCTCCAAAACCACAAGGGGAAGGGTATTACAGCTTCGATTCGATCCTTATTTAGCGCAGTTGAGAAGTCCTCGTTGGTACAACTATAGATGAGATTAAGCTTTCACCAGTCAAATGTAAATGGTGCGGCACGTACTTCATTGACCTTAGTGCCTGTAGTTGGCCTATTTTGCTTAGTAGTTAAATGATGAAAGGGAAATCCAAGCCCCCGAACTCCACTTCCCTCAGTTATCACGGATTCCATCATCAGATATACCCCCAGTAAAGGCTCTACCTTCTTGATTCCCTATTAGACTATTAGGAAATCCCTATCCCTTTCTAACTCACTGCCAGAACTAGTCGTTTGACAACTCCTTCTAGTCTCCAGTTCAATTTCCAAGTTTTTAAGGGCCGGCCATCATCCCAGCAAGACCAAAGGAAAGGCAGGACTCTGATGAGAGAAAGAAAGCTAGTGGAAGAAGAAAGGCTGCTCATGAATGATAGTAGTCCAGTATTCAATACAGAAAGCTCTAAGCAAGCAATAAGACCTTGAAGCGAATTCATAGCGGAAGGCAGCGAGTGGTTAATAAAGAGTATGCTCTCATATGAAAGCGTGACGTAAGGTAGGCGCTGGGAGTTCCTCTTATTCAATAGTATGCCTAGCGCGCAGGGAGCGATAGCTGAAGAAATAGTATGCCTAGTACGGATTCTCTTTCGAAACTATTTACTATGCTCTGGAAAGATAGTGATTATGATCCTGTATGCTCATCATTCATGCGAGTTCTTATTCTGAATCCATCATATATAGACTAACAGCCTAGCTCGTGCAGCCTCGCGGAATGAGCCTCCACTGCTTCCAAGGGAGGGAGTCCAATTGAATAAGGGATGATACGACTTGATGAAGGGAGACCTTACAGAGGATGCGAGAAGGCTAGCTCTAACCTCTCACTTCCAGCACCAATAAAGGGAGTGTTTAAGACAGCCTGCACACAACATCTTCATGCTGCACATTCATTAGTATTACAGCTAAAAAAGAGTTTTGAATATGATCTTCGGGGGTTCCAGAAGTATCAGGATCATATTTGGGCAGCAACCTTTCGGGATTCTTAGGCAAAGGGTGATGAGCTCCTGGAATGGCAAGAGCATCTCGGGTGAGCCATTCTTATCTATTATCTTACTTACTTAGCTTTAAATACGTTACGCCTAGCCTGTTTAATATTATGTTAGTTTGGGTTGACTATTAGTTGTCAGGGGGCAAACTGATATCATCATTGGGATAACCTACGATATATCTATAATTAGGCTTAAGCTGGTGCTTACTCAACAGAATCAGCTGCTTATACGGCTACTAAGTAAACTACTGGATCAACTACTGCTCCTGCTCATGGTGTTACCTGTGCCTATGCCTCAGGTTATGCCCTAGGTTTGAAAACCCTTGCTTCTTACTCTACTGGGTATACTACTGCTGTTGCTCCTGCTGCTTACTCAGCAGAATCTACCTATGCTATTGGTGCTGCTACTCGTCGCTTTGATGCTGGTGGTTTTGGATCTTCTACTGGGAGGTATGCTGCTTACGGCTATCTCGATAGGCCAGGTTCACAGAGGATAATTTACCACCCCCGCCCTCTATTTATTTAGGGCCCCTACCCCATTTGATAGCGATAGGCCACGTTCGCACTCTAACAATTAACATATCTTGATGAATATTTCGAGTATTCCTTCTTCTTCTAACCCTTCTTGGATGCTCCCTTCTTTTGAATTGACGCTCACGGACAGCTAGTTCCTTTCTCTCTTCGGGCTTGATAAGATCGGGTAACGGGAAGTGGTTGTTGCAAGCAATTATTGGGGAAGGAATCCTTTATAGGGGAAAGGTCAAGATGGTCTGTCTAGTTCAGCAGCTGGCCTTCCCTGGGTTCAATACAGTTCAACTCCTGTATCCGCGGTAGGAACCATCTCCCAGGAAAAAAAGACGCTCATGATCGGCGCTTCACCTTCATTGCTCTCCTGATCTGGTGGGGTCGATTTTCATGTTTAAGTGTTGTCACGGAGAATGAAGCAGCTATTGGGTTCTTTTAGTGGTATCCCATCCGGAGTAGAATTCCCTTGAAACCCATTTCCTTCGATCGAAATCAATCCTTCTCTCCGAGCCCCTACAATGTTTTACTCTTTTTTGCCTTTCACTCTGAGAAAGAAACTAGCTATGATCACCTGCTAGTCAGATCTTTCATGCCATCCTCAATCTATTCCCCTATCAATTCATTTATGGGATCTCTGGCACCCCAGTCCCATGCACCCTTTTGTCCTAGCCATGCATTCTTTAATGGTTGCTGTACCGGCGGAAAGAAGTTCAATTCAAGCGGATATTCAATGCACCTATCACCTCAATATGCCATCCTGGCTGTTCCTCCTCCAACCCCTTGCATTCAGAATCAAATTCCCCTCTTTCAAGGGTTGTTAGAGCAGAGTCAATCAGCATATGGGCCGGCCTAACATGGATACCTTGAAAGCAGCCTTCCCTCTCAGACAGAATTGACTGGTGGTGAGCATCCATCCCTTATTTCCTTTGCTTAACATTCCGGATTTTGTGACCAGGAATTCAAAGGTCCAGGTCGAGAGAGTCAGGTAGGTCTGGAGTTATAATACTTCAGAGGTGTTATAACTGCACCATTCTTCAAATGATCAATGCTTGCATCCGGAGGGCGAGACCCCTGAAAGTGGAACTGATTCTTATCTGGTCGTTCAAAGCCTTTTTTTCCAAACCCGAACCCTACAAGGCAGCTGATCCCGATCTCCTTGATCCTTCATCCCTTGATCCTTTGCCTTCATGGCTGGACTGTCGATGGAGTAAGCTGGATGTGCTATTCGATCTTGTAATCCTTGATTCGAAAGCTCAAGATCATAGTCTTTCAATCAACCCTCTATCAAACCTTGAAAGCCCAGTTGGAAAGCGGTGAGAAGGTGGAGTCGAATCCACGACGCTCTTTCGTAGTGCCAAGCCAAGCTACAAGCACAAGCCACTGGCCTAGTGCTTCCTACGAGCCTTCCCCGATAGGCGGGCTTGCGAGCTAAAGCCCGTGGGGGCGAACTCCGCGAGTGCAATTCAATTGCTAGGTCAACGTTTTCTTTCTTATACGTCATTGTTATCGAAAGAATCTAATTATTTACTTTTCTGAGAAAGAGGTCTTTGTGGGAGAGGAAAGGGGGATTCTCGGGGAGAGACGATAAATCCGAGAAGTCCTCCGAGAAAGAGGGGGGGTTTAGTACCAGATTAGCTCCATTGGAGGGAGATCGACTTCGGAGTGAGGACCTGATCGGCAGTCTGCAGGCTCAGTTGACGTGATGGGCGAGGTTGTTGTCGTTCTGAGAAGAGCCGTGAGCCTATGGGGGCGAGCTCCGCGAGGCTCCATTCGCCTGGGAGGTTAGAGACGTCGAGAGTCAGGGTTCCGGAGCCGAGACCTTTTAGCGACGGGACGCAAAGGTCTTAGAGAACTTTCTATGGGACATGGAACAGTTCTTGTCGGCGCAGAGGCTGTCCGACGGTACAGACGGCAGTGATGTCTTTTTATGCTGACGCCAAGTTATGGTGGCGGACCAGGTCGGATGAGGTCGGCATGGGGAAGTGCTCGATCGGAACCTGAGAGCAGCTGAAGGCTGAGTTTCAGGCTCAGTTCTTACCTGGTAATGTGTCGTGGATGGCACACCATTCCTTGATGAATCTGAGACAGACCGGAGCGGTCCGGGACTACATCAAGGCCTTTTCTGCGCTAATGCTCGACATAAAGGACATGTCGGACGAAGACAGGTTCTTTCACTTTCTGAAGGGGTTACAACCTTGGGAGCAAGCGTAACTGCAGAGGCAGAAAGAATTTAAAAGTTTAAAACACATCACTCTTCCTTATCGTTTTCTCCCGTTGGCCGCTCGCATCAGACGAGCATGTAATAAACCCGATCCAGGAGCCGTTGCTACGCCGTACCCCTCAAACCGAACCTACTTACGACCAGTCACCCTGCCTGCATACACCAGGGAGAGGTACAAGCACCCCACTGCACGCTTAAGCACTATAGGCACGTACTTAGTATGACTCATCCCTGGTGTACAACGAAGGGAAGGAAATACCCGAATCCAGTTATTCCTGCTGCTAGTTGTAACGAATCTGGTTATAAACCGATCCAACTGCCTATCCATCGGATTAGCTCTCAAGGGAAATCCATCTTTTGGGTTCGGGCGGGAGAACACACAGCGCAGCTAAAGAATCATTATTCGGAAAGGAATCATTATTCGCAATCAGCGGGGGGTTAGGCGGGAAAAGGTGCCACCAGAAAAAGCAAACAGAAATCATTTGAGAAATCGGAAAGGAATCCACTTTGCAGAAATAGAAATGCGTTATTATTATAAGGGGAGCCCTTTAGTCATGTTTACAGAAACTAAAGGGTGGGTGGGACAAGAAAGCCTTTCCGTGGTAGTACCCGCGAATTACCGGCGACGATCGAGAATTGGGTTGGGAGATGGAGGGAGATATATCCAGAATTGGGGTGGAAAGAATTCACTGAAGGGTGGGGGAATACATTCACGTTCCCAGCATTAGGGATGAATGCACGGTCGGGCTATCAAACACAGGGTCGGAAGTGGATTCCTATTAGCAATGACAGTGGAGTCCTAAAGATGTGATAAACAGTCTTAGCAACAAATCTTGACGTAATACATTTTCGTAATAACAGTGGAGTTCTAAAGGGGTGCATAAGCATATACCATCACTATTAGTTCATGCACCTAGAACCAGCCTTACTAGAGATTGAGTGGGTAGGATATAGATAGTTCAAGTTGGCCTGTTATCTATAGATAGTTTTTGAAGTTGGCGAAAGTATATAAAGAAAGCGGCATCGACGATGCATATTCGGTTATTCAGTAACTTACAGAATTCGAACATGAAAGCTTTGAGTGGCACCTGCGGACCTCCATGCCCAGGCTCCTCGCTTTGCTCGGCCCTCGGTTCCTAGTGCCAACCGAGGCATAAAGGAAGGGCAATTAACCGCTCCATTCTAGAGGGATAAATTAGCACTACTTGGGTTTCGCTGCCCGGAATTAACTAACTCAAGGAAATGGGGAGGTGGGTGGGATGAAAAAAGCTTCATGCTAGAGCCCCGCCTGCTCTGTAATGCCCATCGCACTATAAACACGGTGAGATGGTCAACTATTACATATCCAAACAAAGCAAATGCTTTCCTTAAAGACTGGATCGCTACCATTCTTTCTCCCCATGAGACTGACGCAATTCCTCAAGACCAAGCTTCTTATTTTATCCTGTTTGCTGCATTAGCTTTCGATTCCATATGGTTTGCGCGTAAGAGAGCTGTCCATTGCGGAGAAAGCACCCAAGCCATGACTTTGGTCAACAGCACCCATAGAACATTCCTGGAACATAAAGCTGCTTGGACCGGCAGTGTGTCAATGTAGCCATAGGGTAGTGGAAGTATCGACGTCATTTCATAGAGTCATTCGGTCTTAGTGCTACATGAAGAACATAAGCCAGATGAGGGAAGAGGGAGACCTAGGATGTATAAGATCGTAGCATGAGTGATTTCGCAGATTTGGATTCCTATATATCCACTCATGTGGTACTTCATCATACGAGGAATATCAGATCCATCTGTCTAGATATCATAATCTACATCCATCAAGCCGTATGCTTTGGAAGAAGCTTGTACAGTTTGGGAAGGGCTTTTGATTTATCAAAAAGAAGAAGAGACTTCAACCGATATGCCCTTAGGCACGGCCATACATAACATAGAAATCAGAAGAGAAGGCTCTGTTTTTTACTATTGTTAAATAAAATAAGTATAGAAACGCCGGTCAGAAAGAGGCCGTACAATAAACTGCTCAGCAAGAGTCGGACAAGTGGGTTGGGGTGAACCAGAAAAGCTTGGGTAGAGCCGAAATGTTGGCTAGGTAAACGTCCCGTAGTAAGAGGAATAGTGTTTAACCCTGTAGACCATCCCAATGATGGAGGTGGTTAAATGGATCAACTCACTCCACTGCCGTAGCCCCCTCGGTTGAGGAGTAGCCCTTTTACTTCTTTTTGGTTTTAGAATAGAGGAGCTATTGGTTGTTGGATAGGAAAGGGCGTGCGTAAGCTTAAGCTATTGTCACCAATGCCGCCGCGATCGGATACTCACAGCTCGCAGGCAAAGGAGAGCCACTAGCCTTTCCTTTGGCGGGATTCGGACCGGGATCCCCGTGTGAAAGGCGACCCCACACCGTTAAAACCCTTACCTTTCCTCACCTTACCTTACCTTCACCTTTCTTTATTCTACTGATTGCCTATTCTCTTCTACATTTAATGACTATTCTGACTCTTCCCTTTCGCACCCTATAATCTATATCGATTCTCATTGCTGACTCAGACGATGACTCCGTTCCTATCCAGGACTATCCTATCCTTGACTATCACTCCTCTTCCGCTTCCGTTGTATTGATGTTCGGGGCTTCCTAAATCTTCAGCCTTCTTCCTCCTGTCGCCGGTTCGGGGAGACCCCCGGCCTCCAGGGAATGAAGGCCACCCTGAATCTCAATGCATAGGATGATATACATAAGCTACTCCGTCCGCTATGCTGACGATCATCTTTCCTGGGGTATTCATTTGATTCTTATGGGTCATGTCATAGGGGCATTCACCCCTTTTAACAGCGGGGCTATGGGAGTCGAATCCCACTCTTCCACGAATCAATGACGACTGGCCACGACCCTACTTACTCTACTATAATGTAGTGGTTGGTAGTGGTGAAGGCAGAAGATAATAGTGAAGGCGGAAGAGTGAAGTGAAGGCTCCTTCCGTAGACTGAACGAGCGAGCCGAGCCGTCCATCAGCTATCGGTTCCTCTCCCGGATGGTTAGGTCTGATCAGGTTACGGGGTAGCGGGTCTTCCTTTCTGGAATGAAGAAGCGAGCATGAAAGAGCTGCCTTGCTTGATTGATTGAAGATAGGAGAAGAAGAATCAGACTCGAAGAAAGTAGTATCCCGGGTAGGTAGTTCATCCAGAAAGACAGAACATAATAAGAGGAAAAGCAGGCTTCCTGCCTTACAACTCACTCTCATTCAATCCATGCCCTAACTTTCGTTCAGTTCTGTATTCCATAAAGATGGACGGGAGGGAGCGAGCCTACTCTTTCATGATAGTAGTTCTCTTCCTGTATTCAATACAGAAGGGATTTTTTCTGATCCTAACGCAAGTAGTTCTTTTCAGGTAATAAAGGAAGAAGGGAGCCTACTATATAACTGAATGCGTCTGCTTCATATCAGGTAGTAGGCACGGAAGAAGGCAAGCTCTTCTCTTTTATTCAATCAATATGCCAGTGAGGGAGACTACTTAAAGAAGGAAGAAGCTATAAGACTGGAAGAACCTCTAAGCGAAGCACAGTAAGCTTATTAAGAATAGAATGAATTCCAGAAAAGAGGATCACAAGTGCTATCGTATAAGAAGGAAGCGAATGACAGCCATCCCGCAACCTCGAGATCAATACGGGAAGCTGAAACTGAAGAGGGGGAGCGGGAAGCAGACGTAACCCCGACGGAAAGAAATCTTTAAATGGGAAAGCGGCGAAGATCACATTTTGACCATCTATAGTGCAACGTAGTTAAGGAAATCGTTCAATTCCCCTATATGAATTGAAGGGAGATCAAGTCAACAACACTTTATGAATTGACACCGGATAAATTACATCAATGAATCGAGCATGGAGCATCTTATATATAAGGCAATCCTAACAAAATACGGCAATCTCCACTCACCACGGAGATCATGCTACGTGCACTTATGGCGCCTATCAAGCGACACCGGCATCTACCAATCGATGCTGTGAAAGGCTCTACTCTATATGTAGCGCACCCTATGTTCCCGGTACCAGGTTAGGAGCTAGGTTGCACTGAGTTGAATGGCACTAGTGTTCATGCCGGGTCGAAAGTAGTAGATTCGGTATGGAAGTTCGGTGATACCTTCTTAGGTCCAGAATGCGTAGGTGGGATAGTTTCCAACAGCCCATTCGGAGGTGAACATAAGGCAAGTGAAGCTTCGATAGATGCCATCCCCGTAACTTCCCATCTCCCTCTGTTTAGTCGCACCGACATCTTGATAGGTACATAAGCTAAACGGAGATGATTATTCTCATTAGTATGATAGACTTCTGAGTGAACCCGCGTATAGACAACCAAGTGCTATTCTTAAAGGTATGCACGTTTGAGAAGCTTCTATCGGGTGAGTCCAAACGAATGACAATATGGATTCTATGATATTAGTCAAACTGGCGGCCTTATACCACTTGTGCGGGCAGGTTCAAATCCTGTTCGCCACAGGCAGGGAATCGCACCATGCATTATATATATATATATATGTGCATTTCCCAAGCACAAAGAAAGAAGGTTTGATGATACAAGTCTCATACTGGAATCAATTTATCTCCAGTGCCGAAGTGCTTCCCAAGATGCTAAGTTTCATCCAAATACCGAACTCTTCTGGATTCACAAGTCGACAGTTAGGAGGTAAAGTTAGATCGTGGATACCCAGCTCTCCTCTATGCAACTGAGCGTGATGTTGCTCACATAGAGCCAAGCTTCTCGCCGGGAATAGCCTAGAAAAAGCTCGATATCCAATGAATATCTTGGTATACATAGTCACTGTACACACCTTCCCTTCCCACTTAGTTTTTCTCTTTCTAGCGAAAACAACTAGAGGATTCACTTGATTAAGCCTAAGGTCAAAGTCTAGATGTCTCCGTTCTTAATTCGACCACGGATAAACAAGAAGTCACTCCTCCGGTTTCAAGAAGGGCGAGGGGGAAAGTTTGATCGCCAGCCCTAAAAGTTCTTTGGTAATTATTTTCCGGGTTTGATGCAACAAAATAGAAGGGAGACTCTCGAGAAGCTCTTGATATCATGCAAGAGGTAGTTGTTGCTATAAGATCGAGTGCCAGTGCCAATTCTACTGCTCAGATACCTAACGCAAGTCCTAGAACTAAGAAAATGACTCGTGGGACAGAACCCGTTCCTGTTAGAGAGGAAGGATCAATGGAACTAATTCATGATCTGTTTAGAGCTTTTGTAAAGGTGTTAGACAATGAGCATTCAACTAGGAGGTTGTGCACTTATTTTAAGTAGTTGGTGGAGGGGGAAGATTAAAAGTAAAAAAGAAATGACCCTCTTCTCGAAAGACACTCTCATTGGGTAGGAAATAATAAATGATTAAGAACTAGCAAAAAGTTTTGATGAATGCTCAGATCACAAGCTACGAAGTGAAGGATGTCATGTTTTACTTGGGGTTTTATGTGAACATTCTATCGAATAAATCCCGGGAAATGATGGGAAGCCCCAGGTTGTTTTACTCTCCTATCTAGTTGCATCTTGCCAACCAATATAGAATATATCTCATCAAGAGGTTGGAATATGTTTAGGTCGACCTTTGCAGGGGTCAAGAATATTGCGGATTTGAAGGTCATTGATATCATGGACGAAAGGATCCCTATCCCGTATTGCTGGGGATCAAATGGGCATATGATAACAATGCCATCATCAATTTGAAGAGAGGTAAGATGTATTTTTAGATTGATCGTACACGACTGGTTAAACCCATCGAAACTTATTAGGGACCCAGGTACACTAAATCTACCGAGGATACGATTGATGGGTCTACGGTGGATCAGATTTATAATATGACTACAGGGATGAGGGATGAGTATGTCAATCCAATGGCTGATGGTGTTGTTAGGTGGCAGAGCATCTTATCTTTTGATACTCATTCAGAAGATGCATTACAGAAATGGCAGGATCACAACTGCATGAACTATCCTCTAGACATTGCACTGAGATACGGGTAGTCAAATAGATTGGAGCAGAGTTTCAGGGTCCTCCTATGTATGATGGAATAGGGGATGTTTCATCTTTTTTTGATCATATGGAGCGGGATGGTTATTAATATAAGCTGATTCCAGCTTTAGACATTGAAAAGTGAAAAGGTCCCAGAGAAATTGAAATTAAGGTGCTGTCACAAGATTGGACAGAGTGCAGACAATGAGGATGACTTGGAGGAGTTGCATCACCTTACTTTAAAGTAGAACAAAGGTGACAGATCAGTGAAGGAGACAATGGATAATCCAAATTGCAAGATATTTTGGGAATCGTTGAAGTTTCAAAAGCTTAACATTGGGACTAAAGAGCAACCTAACCTAGAATAGCCTCGGTGGAAGAATACTGGAATGATATGACGGTTTCAGAGGTTGTGGCACTACTAATACAATACTTAGATTTGTTCCCCTATATATTGAAAGAGTTAAAGGGCCTCGAGGGAAAATTGGAGGAAATTAAGATAGAGCTAAAACCATATGCAAAGCCTATTAAGAATAGACCATATCACTTGAATCCTCGGGTTAAACATAAGTGAAAGGAGGATATTTAGAAGATGTGAGCATCCGGTCTAATATTTATAGTAGGGGAGTCATATAGGATTATCCCTATTGTTATTTAGGATAAGAAGATAGGATAGGGTATCCATGTTTGTGTGGACTTCGGGGGAATGAATGTTGCTTGCATCCATGATCCTTTTTTTACACCTTTCAATTCAATGATGAAGTGTTGGATCACATTGCAGGAAAAGAGGCCTATTCATTCACTGATGGATTCTCTGGATACCATCAGGTCCGCATCACAGAGGAAGATAAAAATAAGATGACTTCCGCAACAAAGTGGGTGTCTTATGCTTACAATGTCATGCCTTTTGGCTTTAAGAATGCACCTGTTGTGTTCTCCAAGATAGTAACAACAACTTTTAGAGATTACATTCATAAATTCCTGGAGGTGTATTTAGATGACTGGAGAGTGTACAACCTATTGAAAGATCAGGTGGCCATGTTGCGTATTATGTTTGAGAGGTGTGCTAGTTGCAGATTTCCTTTAATCTGTAGAAGTGCATTTTCTAAACTCTGTTTGGTGTACTTCTGGGTCATGTGGTTTGTAGAGATGGTGTATTGGTTGATTAAGCCACAATTGTTGTTATTTTTCACTTACAGGATCCTACTAATCTAATGTTGAAGCCTTGTGTTCGACATTGAGGCATAGGGGCTATTATCAATGGTTCATCAGAAACTATGCTGCATCACAGAGTCAATGGAGAGACAATTGAAGAAGTCTTAGAATTTCGTGTGGACAGAAGAATGTGAAGCTTCTTTCGATACTTGAAAGAAGAATAAGTGTCCCAATCCTATTTTGGCCTAACTAGACACTTGAATTCCATGTACATGTTGATGGTTTGGGAATAGCCTTGGGGGATGTACTGGCACACCCAGTAAAAGGGAACCTTGACCACCCAGTAGACTTTTCTAGCCATAAGTTGTTTAGAGCAGATAAACTATACCACTACAGAACGCGAAGGCCTAGCAATAGTATATGCACTTCAGAAGTTTAGACACTATCTGCTAGGAGGATATTTTAAGTTCTTTATTGATCATTCTGCTCTGAAATACCTGGTGTTGGCTCGAATGAGTAGACTAGTGTCCATGAAGGTGTCCAACAAAGGGGTTTTACTCTAGCACTGAAATATAAATCCCTGGGTAGAGGGAAGGTCTCACCCGAGTTGCATTGCCAAGACTTAAGGTTATGGGGGAAGATCAACAACTGACAAGCACAACTATAACTAAAATGGTAATCAACGGAAGGAATCCAAAGCATATCTACTAACCATCAGATTTACCATTACACAATGCATCACAATATAACAGAGACGCGACCTATCCTAGCATCATATAAGTAGGAATCAATGCAGAAGAATGTAAAACATGGAAGTATACATAATCACAATACACCATTAACACAATCTAAATTATTTTCACCGGGGGTATCATTCCATTAATCTCCAGCACCAGCAAATACATCCTTACATCAATATTACAGACTTCATCAGTCTTTTGCCAGATGCCTCTATGTCCATTAACAATCCACAGAATATCCAACCCACAAACAACCAACTACTGATTAACCCTTTCCTAGGCCATGGCATTGACATTAATACATGTTTTCCTTTAGGCTAGAGGATCCCATTCAAAGATAGGGACTGTTATCCCACAGCCAGTGGCACTTATGTCTTCTGTTTGATCTCTCGTAGCTCCCTGTGATTGCTGGTAGTCCTCTATCACTTTGTCTTCTCAAAACTAGGGATCACGTCCCTTAGATTCCTCTATCTGTCTCCACACCTTCTTCCACAACCGCTTCCCTCTCCAATTCTCCTCGTAGTTCCCAAAATAGGTGGGGCCGCTTTGATTACTGCCTGTTGACCTGGCGCCACCATGTCCATCATCAAAATGAAGGGGACAACAAGCCCCGACCACACTTGTTGACTCACCCTTGAGTCAGCTCTGGCCTACTTCTCCAAATGAAGGGGCCAACTCGGGGACCACCTCCAGAGCCCGCTGTTTTCAATCCTGGAAGGCCTACAATTCTTTTGTCCACTTAGTGAGCAGAATGTTTGGACCTATCATAAATATCTGAGCTTGTTCCTGATTAGGTTTAGTTGTCCTCGTCTCTTAAACAGTGGCCCAATCAGTTTCAACAAATGTCTACATTTTTTGGAGGGTCATGTATCTTTCTTCTGTAATCGGCTGCAGCTGTCGAAATTGGGCTTGAGCATGATGAGAGGATGTAAATAGCTGGTCTAACTGCTCGTCTACTCATTTCATTTCTGCCAACTTTGCTTCTTTCTGGACCGGATCAATCAGTTGATCGGCCTCACTCTAGAGCTGCATAATCTGTGCCTGGAGACTCTCTGTTGGCTTTTCTCTTAACTTTACTATCTTCATACAATTATGCGTGGTGTTGTACACCTCTTGGGTTTGCTCCGTCACAACCTGTAGTTGCACCTTGGATTGTTCTACTGATTGTATTAAGGGATTAATGACCCCCATTCGTGAGTTTCAGCGTATTTTATTCCCCATAGATCTCATAGATCTATTGTGTTGTCAGTAACTCTTTCAATTCTACCTTTTTCTTTTTGAAGCATCCTAGAAAAGTGTGAAGCCTTTCAACTGTAACTGTGATGTTCTCACCTTCTACAATTTCTTCAGCTTCAAATTATGCTTCCTGTAGTAACAACCACATTTGTTAAAACCTTACTCTGACTTCTTTGGCCTCATCCATGAGAGCATGTTTATTGCAACACAGGGTGTCGCCTTCTGCCTCGAGGTTATTGTTGGCTCAAAGTACAGACCAGGTTCATGAGGTTATCCAAAAAAGGGCATTGTAGTCTAGTGACCTCATATTCAATCCCTGTTACAGGGAAGGTCTCACCCGAGGTGCATTGCCGAAGACTTCAAAATGATGTGGGTTCAGTTAGCATGACCGCCGCAAACTCCATTAAACACATTAACCATATTCATAACCTAACTGACTATTAAACATTACTTTATAGTAGATCACAACATCTATTCTAATAGATAAATAACATTTTGCATAATAGGTTGAACGCAACAGAAGAATACATAATAACCATAAATAAGAAAGATAAATCAAATATGAAAGGGGGGAATCATTCCATTAATATTCACTAATATCCAGATCATCCGGTATTGTATTACATAAAAATGGAAGCAACAGAGCATCAATTCCCAGCCTATCAAGAAATAGAAACCCCTTATACATCCAACCCAAAACAGGCCAATGCCATTACATTTGTAGAGTTGTGCCCTTAGGCGGGAAGATTCATTCAACATCTAGGCCGTTAGCTTACTGCTATTGTAATCAATACTATACACTAGTCAATTGTCTCGTGCATCTCCAAGTGTTTTGTAGTCTTCCTCCACTTTGTTCCTCAAATCTTGGGATCTCGGCCTGATATCCTGGCTCCTTCTTCCTGCAACCCCTGATCCTCTTTACCCCTGCTAACGGTCCTCTGGCTGGGTGGCGCAACTCAGATTTGGTCGTCTTCTTAGATGGCACCACCGTGTCTTCAATCAAAATGAAGGGGCCAACAAGCCCTGACCACACCTGTTGACTCGTCCTCAGGTCAACTCCGATTTCCTTGATCTTCCGCCACTTCAAATGAAGGGGAAAATTTTGGGACCACCTTCAACACTTGTTCTTGGAACCCTTCAAATGTGTTCAATTCTTGGGACCATTTGGACAGGAGTAGTTGGGCTCCATTGATGAATTTATCGCCTGTGTCTGATCTGTACGATCTAGTCACGTCGCCTGAACTGTTTTCCACTCCAAGTCTGCAAAAGAGTTGAGTCGCTGTAGTTCCCTGCATTTCTACATATTGGCTGGCCTTAATGATCGTAACTCCTATTGCACTTGGTTTGTAGCTGTGAAGATTTGGTCCATTTGACTGTCCAACTCGTTAATCTTGTCTTGGTTTTGTTGTCGCTGGATCCAGGGTCATTTTGGCCTCAACCTGTAGGAGTTTTACCTTATCCTAAAGGGCATCCACTGGCGCCTCTCGTGCACGCTTAATATTCGACCAATAAAGAATTGTCGAGTGTACCCTGCGTCTCCGTTCAGTTGCAACCTTTAGTTGCATTCTTGTTTGTTCCACTTGATCTATGAGTGTCTCTATGCTCTCCATTAGTGCTTGGGACTGGAAATCTCCATGCCTTTTTTCTGCGTCAAAATCAATTTGTAAGTTCGTTGATTGATTATGTAATTTGAAGTAGGAGGCCTGCAGTCTATCTAATATCTCCAGGGGTGGTTCATCTGGAATTAGATCATCAACCTCCAGGTCTGCTACTCTTACTATTGGCCACATCATTGTAAACCTTGCGCAGACCTATTCAAGCTAACCTGTTAATGTTTTATTGTCTTGTCACAAGTTCTCTCTTTCTTTTGTAACCTCACTTCACTAAGTTTGGATGATTTGTAGGGTCCTTCTATATCTTTATAATAGAGCTAATATAGTGAGAGATTGGAGAAGTAAGGAGTGAACTAATGGTATAGATTACAAGGAAGAGATTACTTTATTGAGAATAGTCAGAGATTCCAAGTAGTTAACTGAAGGTCTAGATTGACGAATGATATTAGAAGTTCTATATGGAGTGAACTAAGCATAAGTTGAGGGATAGCCTTTGTGTTCGTAGTTCCTAATAATGATAGCAGAGTAGAGTGTTTCTCCTTTCCTTTTATAGTAATCGATTCCTTTCCTTATATGGGTTCAGGAAAGTCTCTGTGATTCCTCATAAGAATATAATAGTAGCTCCAATATAAAGAATGATATAGACACTACTAATAGTAGCTCCAATATAAAGAATGATATAGATAAGGAACAGGCATCCGAGGGATGGTGACGAGAATGGAAAGTGGAAGGGAAGTGGAAGGGTTGTGGATGGTGAACTAGCAGCATGCTCAAATATGGTGAAACTCAAAGAAGCCAAGCTGAAAAGCTAAGATATCGTAAACCTAGGGGTAAGCAAATATATGGGTGGAATCCTTCTTCCCGCTGATGTAGCTTACCCATAATATATACCTTTTAACTCGGGTGAGTGAACTGCGATAAAAAAAGGGTGCGATATTAGCAGGTAAATAGCGCTTTCTAGCGTTCTCCCCGGTTCGAATCCGGGCACACCCTTTCCACCCACTTCTCTAAAATTAGGTCTAAATAGGGAGGGTACCAAACAGTCAACCCCTTCCTGTTCTCGCATCTCGGCTTCGGTGACGCTCTTATTTAACCAGATAGATACTCAAAAGATACCCTCGGCAATACAAAGGATAACCCTCACAAATTGACCCGGAGGAATGCCTTAGTTCTAACTGATATAGGACCTGAGTTCGTACTCGGCAAATAGGGATGAGCATAGCGTCAGATCACTACTCGAATAGGGATGACGTAGCGTCAGGAAACTACTCGAATAAAATAATAGGATGAGCGAACCGTCAGGTCACTACAATACTAATATGGTCGAGCGAGTAGGGTCGAGCGAACCGTCTGGAAACTACTTGAACTGAAGCCCGGATTTGCCCCTAGCCTTGCGCTGAGAGCATCTTTGCGTTGCTAGGCACTAACCCTAGCACCCTTGCCTTGCTTAGCGTCTAGCGCATCCCAGAGAGGCATACTCGATGTCTCTGCCTGATCTCGCTACCATCCCGTATCTAGCAACCCTATCTTGCTACTCAAGGCGGCTTCTTATCCTTAGGCGGCTTAGGCTGCTGATTAGCCTTCTTATTCAGTCGTCGCTGAACCCTTCGGAGCTTCTTATCCGACTTCCCCTTATTACCCCATGTAGGGTGATTGAACCGAGTAGGTTGTAATATTGGTGATTCAGTCTTAGGGCCAATAACTGGTACCTCCGGAAGCTTAGCGGCTGACTGTTGCTTATCTTCGAGTATAGCCGCCTCCAGTTTAGCAATCATCTGAGCTTGACTAGCCATCATCTGAGCTTGACTAGCCATCATCTGAGCTTGACTAGCCACCTGATCCTGAAGACTAGCAATCTGAGCAGACAGCTCTTGACTATCCATGCCTACCAGCTTCTGAAGACTAGCAATCTGATCAGACATCAAGTCAATCTTAGCAGATAGCTCTGCTTGTTCTTTCTCTTTAAGGTCTAACTGATCCTGAAGAAGCTTTTTCTCATATTTGAGAATAGTGATATCATGCCCACCGAAGTCAATGACTTCCTTAGGTTTAGTATCAACCCAAATATTGTTATCATCGTAGACTAGATTCCTTTTTGTCCCAAGTTTGATTCCAAGGCTTAATAGCATTTCCTTCCTCGCAATATCGAGGGTAGGCAAAGAGACTCTGAAGTTATCAACCACGGTTATCTGCTTAGTTAGAGAAGGATCAGCATATTGTGACTCAAACCATGTTTCATCGACTGAGTGTTTGGCTGGGCCCTTGTGCTTCAAGATATGACCTCCATCCTGAGTTAATAACAAATAACTCTTTGAGGCCAAGAATATACCTCTCTTGACAATGTGCTCAAGCTTGAGCTTACCCAATTCCGTGGAAGAGACTTCTTCTTCTGGAAGAGGACTACCTAGAATAGCTGAGTCAGTATCAGTATAGTAGCAGTCTGGTCTGGAAATGTATTTATACATATGTATACGAGAACAAGCTGTAATAGCTGCAGCCAATTGAACAGCTGAAATCTTTGGAGGATTCCAGTCAGAGTCGTTATCCTGTTCAGTATTGATATGGTAACTTACTATATAGTAATATTCGCTAAGCTTATCCCCTAAGGTCAGATGCTTCTTCTGCGTCAAATAGTCATATCTTTCCCTATCGCAGACCTCTGTGACAGTACTTTTAGGATTGATACCAAATCTACCGTACAGGGAGTTCATTAGTATCTTGTAACCATAAGCCGTAGATTCATGACCTGCTCTCCTAGCTTCTTGTCTTAGGGAGAAGAGGGATGAGACAAAACCGTCGAAAGGACTAGGCGTCTCCTCAAATAAGTAGCCCCTTAGTGGTAGAATTGTGTAACCCAAGGAGCGGGCATATTTTAACTCTTCACTATAATACACACCTACGAATTTACCTGTTGGGAAGAGTAATGTATCATTAGAATCCTTATATGGTAAGAATGGTCGAGTAATTGTACTCGGACAAACCACATAAGCCTCAATAAACCCATACAATTGGGACAATTCCTGGCCTTCCAAATTCCCATACCATACTGGTTTTCCACCCGGCATATTAAATGTTTTCATGATATATGGATATAAGGAGTTGACGTCATAGTAGTGTAAGTCTGTACCATGTGGTATATACACATCAGCATGTCCTCCGTAGTACCCACGCCGAATGAATGTATCTTCATTCCTCCTTGGTATATGGATAGGAAAACTATTTGGATCGTAATAGATAGTACGATAAATTCTCATAGCTAGAGCAGACAATGTCAGGCAATCAACGACATCAACTTGGAATTTATTAAAATAAAGATCTTGCGCCTTCTGCATCACACCACCTAACAGACGAATATCTTGTTTCATATACTCCAACAGTTCAGCTCTTTTAGTCACCAAGTTCGATACTTCCACTTCGTCATGTTTGATGGAGCCTTTAACCCCTAATTCTGGACATAAAGTCTTAGCCAATGTATCCAGACTACTGGGGAGTAGATGTAATGAATCCCGAAAACGTAACACCACTTTCATTCCTTTCTTTCCTTTCAATCCTTTCTCTCCCTTAGACACTACTAACTCGTAAAGCCTATTATTCCTCATAAGAGGTTTGATGGTGTACTTATCCCCATGTTTAGCATAATGTTTCATTAATATGATACCATCGAAGCGGGCGAAGTTATGAAAGTAAACCGTTTGAATCTTAGCCTCACCCGCAGCCCATGCTAAACTCTCTAGAAAGCCAAACATCAATTTATTACTCCTGTCTTCAAATTCAGGTATGACAAATAATGCATCATCATCTTCACTGAACTCTGTGTATATATTATGGGAATTAATAGCTTGACCGGGGTAAACAAATAAGAAACCAGCTGCGTAAGGGACATGAACACCGTTTACTAGAACTGTTTCCGTATCAGCAACTATGAATGGCTGCCTATCCTTACCCGTAGGTTTGAGTGCTGTTACATGATCGGGATAACGACGCTTACTACCACCCATAGCAGGAACTTCTTGAGCAGGAACTTCTTGTGGTTCAGCATCACCGGCATTAATTAATTCCCAAATTTTGGTATCAATCTCCTCGTAGGTCAGAGTTACATCTTTGACCTGCATGCCTTCCATATACATGCGTAGGCATAAACCTGATAGCACTGCTTCAGGGTACTCCTCAGCCTTTTGAGCAACTAATCTCATTATATGAACATATACTTGCTTGTTAGGAACAGCATTTCCGCTAGGATCTTTTAAAGAAATAGCAGAACCTATTGTGAAGTTAACACATCCAGTTTCTAGCTGAAGTCTATAACCAATAGTAAACCTCCCGCGGTCAAACACTGTACTGTAACAGTATTTAATTAATAGTCGCATGACAGCCAATGCTATAACATGATAGTCGACACAGCCAAGGTAAGGATATTTGAATACCAATTCAGCTATTCTCAACCCTTTATATGGATCAAGGCATCTTTCTTCCTCGATTAACGCTTTTAACCGGTTCAAAAACCCATTGAACTCCTCAATAGAATCACCAAATAAACATCCTTTTGCGGGTACATTATGTTTCATACGCTCTTTTATTGACTGTATATTAATACTCATTGTTCTGTCATATATTTTCATACTCAGTAGTGCACGCTGTAGTTAACCCCGAGAGACTCCCAGCTATTGAGAAGTGAATGAAATGAATTCCACTTATCAGCATGAAGCTGACCACCGCACACAGTATTGATATATTTCTCGTAACAACTCACGGCCTCCTGGATCTTTTTCTTCCTGTTGTTCTTATCAAATTTTTTATCCTTAGGCTCCAGATCTCTTAAGAGAGTTTGAAGTTCATCACTTGGAATAGGATCATTAACCCAGTCAGATATCAAAGGGATATCTCCATCTCCTTTTGAGGATCGGATCAGATTAAGCATAATGAATTCATTAATAATTCGAAGTGGAGGACCCATTTCCATGATCACTTTAGTATAAACTTTGGGAACCCCTCCTGCGGAAACCGCTGTTGTAATGAAATTATCATGTACAGTGTATACACGCACATTCTGTAAACTCAATTTCTCCACCACTTTCATAGCTATAAAAGCATCCTTCTGATGAATAAAGTTGACGCAGGTAGCCACTTGACTCTTTCGCTTATCCCTATCCAACGTAGGCACTAGGAGAGTAACCCGACGTCTATTCTTGCATACTCTATCATAGACCCATACATTTTCTTTAGTAGAAAGCATATAATCCTGCACGGTAGTGAAGTACGGTATACTATATAGTACTGGTAGATCCATTTCCGAACAGAACCAACCAATGAGGTTAATAAACCTCATTAAATTGATGATGTCTGGATATTTCAATACCCAAAAGGCATAACATGTTTTAGCAAGGGAATATAATTCCTTTTTCCTTAGCAATGAACCATAAACCTCACAAATATCACGACCCATGGCTAAAACAGTCTTCCCATAGATCAAAGGCATAAATAGTGTTTTGACAACCTTTCTCGTTAACCGAGATTCTATGATAGAATACTTAGAGATAGAATACTTAGAGTTATCATATTCTACCCGCAAGAACTTAAGTAGATCATGTTTCAAACACTCATACATATCTTGTATTTCCTTATCAGGAGACGGAATAAGATTTGTTTGCCTAGCCATTTCTTCGTTCATCAAAAGGTAACTCATTATTTGATAAGCACTAGCGGAAGCATCTTGAGTTACAGGATCGCTCTTAAATCCTAAAACTCTTTTAAGAGAACTCCCTCTGTCGTTAGACACAACCTTTGCTAGGAACTGAAATGGATCACTAGCTTGCAGTGCAAAGTTAATTAAACTTTTGTCCGACTCAAGAATTGATGAAATGTTCTGCATATACCAGCTATAAGCTTGATCTAACGATACAAATTTCTTATACTTAAAGGCAGCAGCACATGCTAATGTAAATCTGAGAGAATCCTTATCAGACTTGTTGACTTTATAGGATTTAGCAGAAAATACAATCAAACTTCTCGCCAAATCCCTTTCGTGAAAATGCAAGACGCCTGCGCGGTAGATTCGACCCCGGAAGTCCAGGAACGCTGGGAGATAAAATTGATAACCAGAATAAGCATCCGCTAGAACTAATATGAAGTCTTCATACCTAGATCGCTGTATCCGCTTAACTAATTCCGAACACAACCCGTGAGAGGTACAAGCCTCCTTAATACCAGTTAAATCATTGTAGTAACAATCCATCAATAGGTCTAACGCCTTTGGTAGACTAACCTTAGCTAGTTTTCTATCCATAAGAAGACCAACCTCTTCAAGGGTATCACGATTTGATACAATGAACTTCAAGACTTTTAGGTTGATCTCAAACTCTTGAGACTGAAGTGTATTCAATACATTGCAAAGACGCTTAGGATCCTTCAACTGGAGATAGAAATTGTCTAAGTTCTTAGAAGTTAAGAGACGAAACCTGTTAAATACATAACCCGTTAGTCCAGATAAGTAACCCCCTTCAATATCAGCTAAAGTTGAAGGTACATCTACCTTAAATCTCCAAGGTAATGGCATGGAAACCATGGGTAGATTTAGTTTGATCGGAAGGTTACTTAAGTCGAAATTCAACATTGCGTAACAATTCGATTCTAGATAACCCTTTCTTTTAGAAAAAGATAACTCCTTCGTAAAAGATAACTCCTTCGTATAGCTTTTCTCTGTTTTGAGAGTAATCAATTCGCGTTCAACCAGGAACTCAACCAACCCAACTCCAATAGCATAAAGAGATTTAATCACTTTCCTTTTTTTTGTTTTTTCTCGTTTGAAAAATAACTTGACACCGCCGTCCTGATCACCAGCAGATTTCATATTAGCAGTATTCACTGCATGAACTCGTACAGCATCATCAAGATGATGGATCAAAGTAGATACCCTCAATACAGATAAATCCTGTAAAGGGTTTAACATAACCCCAAGTACATGAATCGTTATAGCCTCCAGAGTATATTGACCAAGTATATTAATAAATCTTAAATCTTGTTCGGATAGACAATCCTTTTGCCGTAGATATGCCTGAGCAGTAATCTTATCTGAAGAAATCAATAGTTTCATCAAGCCAGGAACACTTTTAAAGACACTTTTAGTGTCAAAAGACATACTCAATTCCTCAATAGTATTTTGTAATTTAATCAAAATCTTAAATAAATCATCTTTAGCTAATTCATCTTTTCTATATTGATTTAGAATCACCGATTTCTTTGATTTCCACAACTCATGGATAACAGCATGGTTATAGTGATAAACCATACTCGATTTAGAACTAGAGAAAGTTATGGAATCATCAATCTTTTGGTAGAAATTCTTCCAGAAAAGATTGATGATTTGTTCCTTAGCCTCCTGCATATTGATACCTGAATCCAAATTACCGTTTCCATGAACAGAACTCTCAGGAACAACATACCCAGCAGCATCTGAACTCTCAGGAACAACATACCCAGCATCAGCTATATCATTAACCCTAAAAGGATTAACAACATTCTCATTATCAGAGTGAGAACTCTCAGGATTGATTTTATCCAAACTGTCAGCAACAACATTTATTTTATCCAAACTGTCAGCAACAACATTTATTTTATCCAAACTGTCAGCAACAAAATTATCAGAACTACTAGAACAAAAAGGATAAGCATAACCAATAGATACCAATAATCTACTCACAAAAGATACACACACCGTATTGTCTGCCACGGCTGGCCGCCTGTTTTTAATCAAAGGGCAAGATTGGGAGCGTGAAGCCCTCCCGTGCTGATTTAAAATCAAGATAGTCATGTGCTCATTTAAA
>Ga0228600_1000007_pt1 | contig 31103 bp, 19 predicted proteins | sample CRU5metagenome_FD_182730 | JGI IMG/M metagenome (GOLD analysis project Ga0228600, IMG submission 182730) | Spruce roots microbial communities from Bohemian Forest, Czech Republic - CRU5 | ecosystem: Host-associated > Plants > Roots > Unclassified | place: Czech Republic: South Bohemian Region... | reverse complement strand
GAGAGGAACGTAGTCGCTCGATTCCTTATTTTGGGAGAGGGGAATCAATCACTTATTTCCTCGGCTGCTAAAGCGTAATTACGTATTATAATAAATAAAGCGTAATTACATATATAATTAATGACCGGAATAACAAAGAAGAACAAAGAAATCTCAATTGAGTTACTTATTAAACAAATTGAGAGATTATTCGGGGTTTGGCTCGCCTGACATGAGGAGAGCGTTTAGCTCGTTGAGTCCCTCTATTTACGTTTATTCTATCATCCTATGCCTGCCATATATAGATAATGCTTTCTTGCTGGGTTCATCCCTTGGAAAGCATCTTCGCCCGTTGCTTTCCGGCGTCATGTGAGCTACTCGATTGAAAAGGAGTCCTCCTACTATGCGTATATAGCGCTGGGCTTAATGGATCTCTATGGCCTCGGTAACAGGAGCAAGGCTAGCTATTAGGATGTTTTGCTTTGGTTCTGCAGTTGCTTAGCCAGTCCCATAAGCATCTCTTCCATTTCTAGAGCCATAGCTCGCATAAGCATATCCAGTTCCAGGTCCAGCCCTTTCACGAGACCCAGATCCAGCCACAGATATTGTCTAGCCAGACCAGCACAGCTACTACCATAGTAAGCAGCCATAAAGCCAAGCCATCCAGGCACATGAGTTCAAGCACAAAGAAAGGCAGGCAGGATTCTCGAAGGCTGTTCGTTAGGGTATCTGTCAGTAAGTTAGATAAGGAATAGTTGATCAGGACCACTTTGCTATGCTTATACCGAGCTATGCACTGAGCATATGTACGGTGACTGAGCTATGCATATACCGGTCGGACCGAGACTATGCTTAGGTTACCATTGCTTACCGAGCAGTAAGATTCTAGCGGCCAAGGAGATAAGGCGCAGTAAGGTCCTACAGGTCCTGGTAACTGAAGGAAGGGGAATAGTATACCGATAACCAAAGCATCATATATAATGGTAGTACCTCCCTTCGGTCGGAAGGAAGGGGCAGAGCAGAGCTAGCGAAAAATCCCTTTCAGGACCCGCCCCTCTCAGGACCAGGACCAATCAGCTCTGCTTTTGAGGGAATAAATGGCCTTTCAGGACCCGCCCCTTCTAGCGTAAGTGATAACCTGACCTGAGCTAGAAGGTAAAGCCCCAGGAAAGTGTTTTCATGGCCCATACTTGACAAAGTGTTTATTTAACGTAACAAAGTTTGTCATTTCGGTATATAACTTTGGATCTTCAACTAAAGGCTCTGGAACGGACTATGCGCCTTAAACATTCCTAGTGTAGGCGGCGGCTTTAAAAGGTAATAAAACTGGTCATAGTGCCGACCCAAGACTAACATATGAGACACCCAACAGGACAGCTCCCACGCAGATCCGATCCATCCAAGAAGCAAGGTTGTTTTCCACCCACCACAAACATTCCTGGTGTAAGCGACTTTATTAGTAGGCTAAACCAGTAAGTGCCTCCAATAAGGGCATGTTGCGGGGGGTGTAATTAAGGAAGCACTGCGTAACCTTCCTTTCTTCCTTCCCAGCTGGAGTTGTTAAAAAAAGTCCTAAAGGTGGTACGACGAAAGAAGGTCTTTCAAGCCCGCCCGATATGTCCTAAATCTCAGTGGTATAAATAAATATATTATATAAAAGCCTGCTTAGGCTCGTTTGTATAGAGGATTCCCATCCATTTGAAAAGTAACCAACCAGGTGGGGATCTAAATAATAATAGGCATGATAAGATAAGAAGTGTCTTCATAAAAGGAAGGTCCCTTCGCATAAGAAACATAAGGAACGCGCCAGTTGTTTTGCTCAAGAATAAAAAGGAAAAAAGGTTCGGTTACAAAGTAAGATGGGTCTAACACAAATATTGAGAAGAGAAGTTTCTGAATCAAAGGTCCCGCTTGCATATGAAAAGAAGACGAGGAACGGAGTAAATAAGAATAACGAAAAGAGGAGGATGCGCAGCAAAATGAAATACTAAAAGTGAGGAACGTCAGTTCGAAAGAATATAAAAACGAAAGATATAAAAGCCATGCCAAGTTTGTTTGGCCTGGGCACCTTCATCCATTGGTATAAAGAAATAGCGTCTATAAAGGCCCGATCCAATGATCCCATCCCATAAGTTCTGATATTAGTTTTCCTAAGCCAGTTCCGATCCAACTATCCAACAACTGATCAGCGGCGGTCTAAAGCAAGTAGGGAGGGGCCATAGCGGTAACATATTTCTAGTGGTACTCAAGTAAGAAGATTTAAGCAAGTGTTAGTGTGTAGTTGAACGCCCGTCCCTACAAGATAAGTCTATAAAGAAGCACATATATATATATAAAGCGCATAAAAAATGAACAACTAAATATTAATCCAGCAGTTCCCTGTGCGCCTGCATCTTCAAGTAAAGAGGCTCCCTATAAACCTTCTGAGATGCGGTTTTGTATATATGAAACCCCGGGTTGTGGGGGGTCGAGGGCATATTATTGATCCACTGTAGTTTCGAAGTCGCATTTCTCTATAGCGAAATCAATTATTTACAGCGCCTTCCCCCGAAGCAATATCTCAAAGTCATACCGGTTTGTCAATCCAAAGAAGTTTTGCCAAACGCATGTTTTATAAAGAACAACCTTGTTTGTCGGGGGTTCAAAGGCATATTCTTCATCTGGGTCTCGAACTTGCACTTTTCAATATTGAAATTGACAGAGTCGCTATGCATTTAAGGTATAACCTTTTCCATCCATCCTTCCAAGATGCAGGGGCCTGGCCGTAGTTCCTAAATAACTAAAAGAAGGGCAGTCTCTAAAGCCTGCCCGAGATGACGTATCTAAATCTAAAAGGTGGTATAAAGAAAGAACATAATAGATATAGTCCCGATTCGATCTGATCCAGCTTTCTTTGTTCGAAGATCCCCATCTGAAATAGGTACCAAGTTGGAGGCTGACACCCAACCAGGTGGGGTGATTTGTTACGGTCAATCCGAAAAAGCTTCTGAGATACGTGTTTTAATAAAGTGAACCTCACTTCTTTGGGTTCGGAGGGAGAATCTATCTACCGGGTATCAAACTTTCTGTTTGATTAAGCAAAAATGCTGATTGAATTTATGTAAGGTGATTCCTTTAAGGCAGAGGGCATCGCCATCATAACGAGGGCGCACAGCGGCGAATTAAAAACCTATTCATTCTAAGTCCATTCCCCGAGCAGCTAGTTTTCTATTCGTGGGGTTATTCCGGTCGATATCAAAAGCGCTCCCAAATGCATGTTCGAGAAAGAAAAGAGGACTTGTAGTGGGTGTGATTAATAAAGGCACCCAGTTGGGTTGGTCCGTTAATTATAAAAACCGTATCGTATCATATGCGTGTTTTATAAAGACGTTGTGTTGAGGGGGTCTCGGTAGGTGGGATCCCTCGGGGTTGGTAACTTGCATTTTTCAGTAGGAAAATTTATGATTGAATTGTGGGTGCCCGGTTCCTTCCACTAAAGCCAGGGGGGGGCAGCATAAGCTGATGCGGGGGTGAGGAACGAAGTCTAAGTCCATTGGGCACCCGAGCAGCTATTTGATGATTGTGGGGTTGGTCCGGTTGATACATACCAAAAAGCTTATGAAACGCGCATTTTATAACTACGCACCTTGTGTTTCTGGGTGTCCGAGGTATATCCATCTGGGGTCCTGAACTATCATTTTTAATTAGGTAACTCGATCTATGATGCATTTAAATAAGACCTGCGCGATATAAACCGGTGAGGCTTAAGATCCCTGAATCCACTAAACTAAATGGCCTAGCACAATAAGAAGCAGGGAGGGTATAAACATAGTCCCTGTCGTATATTCAACTGAAGATAAGGAGCGCAGAGCCAAGAAGAACCAAAAGAGGAGAGTTTAATAAATCAAATCCAAAAGGTGGCGAAGCCCATAAGTTGTTCCGGTCGAACTCAAAAGCCTTCGCTAAACACGACACGCATTGGATAAATAAAAAAGATGGGGTTTATCCAGTTTCCGAGGCATATGGATCCCTCTGGGTCGATAACTCTAATTCGGCTTAGTTGGTTCCGCAGTTCTGACGATCCAACTACGCTACGGGTTGTTTTTTCTGTCCTGTGCAACCCATTTCTATTAATTTTGTAAGCAGGCATAAGAGGAGGTCGTTTCCTAAAAGCAAGGCACTACATTAAAATGGATAAATAACATATATATAAAGGCCCTATATTGAAAGTTGAGGCTCTGAAAGTCCCATCTGAAAAAGTGACCAAGAGGCACCAAGTTAGTTGAGAAGGGCGGGTCCTAAATAATATGAAAAAATATGGGGTTGAGAATTCGCATTTGGCTTGCTTGAACTCGCTCGATTCATTTTATAATTAACATAGCCTTCCTTTGTCCTGGGCGCTATTCGATCATCCCATCCAAGTTGTGTTTCATAAGTTCTGGCTATATATATGATCAACCGAGCAGTTCCACAATCTTTCTCTGCTAAAGGTTCTGGCAAAGGTCTAAGTCACTCCCCCATGTGCTGACCCTGATTTGATCTCATAAGTTCTGAAAGCCATGCCGGGTCTGTCCGGTCAATTCTTAAAACCTTCTGAGATGCAGTTTTTATAAAGTAAACCCCTGTTTATCTTGGGTCTGAAGCATATGGATCCATCTGGATCGATAATTCGCATGTGTCTATAGTGAAATTGATTCATTAATGTATTAATGGTATAACCACCCACCTCCCCCCAAGCTCGATCGATGAACCGAACTAGCAGGGTCAACCAACCCTAGCTTTTTTATAACCGCCCTCTTCACCCTCATTATTCGGGTGAGCAATAAATAGGAGGGAAATCTCTCCGAAGTCATATCGTTCGGAGAGAAATAGGAGGGAAATCTCTCCGAAGTCAGTTGAGGGTTAGTTCTTAGCGCATATCCTCGCCAATAGCTTCGCATCAAATTCTCAGATGGGCTTGGATACTCAAGCTTGGCTACTTTGATCGGCTACCGGTTCTAGAAAACAGCCTCATTCTATATTTTTTTTTCTAATTGCTCTTTTAGAAAAGACAAGGAATTTCTAATCGGCACATGAAAGTGGATTTGATTCTTAATCAAATATACCCTTTCATTAAGTTTCTCTATAATTGCCGGGATGCCACTCATTCCCAGCCGATAGCCAACCCAACCGGTCAGTGCCAGTTGGCAGTCAGAGCTAGAAGAAGGTGCAGCATTAAGCTCGAGTCACATGGAAGCTCTAGTCAGTGCAGCATGAACCTATGGTCGATCCATGAAGCTCCGGTCGTGCATGAATGATGCTATTCATCGAACCTATACTCAGGGCATTAAGCTAGGGTCGATGCATTAAGCTCTGGTCGGTCCAAGTAGTCTGTGCCGATAGCCGCTAGTCGATCCAAGAGTCGATGGAGCCATCCATGTTGGTTACTTAACGAGCATATACATTTAGGCGCAATGGATTCATTCGCTTGGCTGGGCTCCTCGGCCGCTGAGCTACAGACCAGAGAGAATAAGTTCTTACATGGCCGAGAGGAGAAGAACTTACCCATCATCGCTAGAGAGGATAAACCCATACCCCGGGAAAAGAGCAAGGTTGACAACCCGGTACGGTCAAGAGTCGATCCAGTCGATCCCAGGTTGAAGTGCCATAGCCCATAGCAGCTATTGCCCTCGAACCATACCTCGACCTCACTTATTGATACGGAACACACTCCCTCGAATGGATGTCATGGAAATGCTTTACTTACGATGTAACCTTTTTGAAAAGAGTTGCTTAGACAATTGGTGTCTAAAAAAAGATCTAATGAAAGCTTACAAACTTACCCTTATTACAAGAAAGGCGTTCCCCAGATTACCCGGTCCCGCATTCTCCCAGTCTCACATTCTCACATTCTCACATACACGCTTCCCAATTCGCCCGCATACCCATTTTTTACCCCATACCCATTACACTTCAAACAACGCCCAGTACGCCTATGGAAGAAGAAGAAGGAAGAGGATCTTGTGGGTCGACCCTCAAAGATACGCCGTTGGAGGATAGGTCAAGCGTCTTCGAGTGTATAAAGACCCGTTGACCGGGCTCTTTCGGCTGATTGTTTTCACATCTGAGGTCCTCATCTTTGTAAGACACGGATCTGCCCGCCCTTATGAAATGCTCGGATCTGAATGCATAGATCTGCCCCATAAGTGTTTAGTAACCTCCATAATGTGTAAAGTGTCTGCCCCTATTTATTCTTCTTGCCCCTCACTTTATCCAGCAGCGATAACCTCGATTCAGTCCGACTTAAATCGGATTGACTACAATACGATGCCGGTCATACTGAAATCAGATTTATTATGAGATGGTGTTATGTATTGATGACCAATCTTTCCTTCCTCCTCGGATTCACGACTGACTTTTCTTCCAGGGATCTCGTGACAAGCGGGAGTGTATGAAGCGTTCAAAAGATTCTGATCAAACAGGAGCTTTACATGGCCAACCACCATGTTAGATAGGCCTGCTTTTCTCCCTCTTGCTCCTAACTTTTGGCGAGAGAGCATACATAATTCCGGCCGGTTATACATCTATTGGGCGGGCGTAGGTTAGCTGTTCTAGGGAGGGCACCCGAAGCCCGGCGCTAAGAGTTTGAAAGAGCTTGCGTTCAAAGTCAGGACTTTCCTGGATCTACCTGTCTTAGTGCCGTAACACGCTAACTCCCCCACTACTGCCTACCTTAGTTCGATCAAATCAATAAGGCCAAGCCAAGTTCAAACGTCGTGTCGCCCACAGCACTTATACTATGATAAGTGGGTCACCGGTGTGACGGAGTAGACGAAACAACCGCTAGCAGCCTTCCTTCGACTGGGGATTCTTACCATTTCCTTCCTATAGATTTTACTTACCCCCAAATCTGCATTCCAGTGTTTGTAGCAGGGAGTATGCCGGTGTACATACTTCTGCAAATCGGGACCTGCATTCCTTGGATAGATTATCCTTTGGATACTTTGGATAGATTATCCCTATAGCTATAGGGATACCTACAAGAGAATCAACTAGTATAGATTCTATTATAGGTACCTCATACCAATTAGGATATATTATCCCTTTCCTTCCTTCCTATAGATTACCCCCAAATATACATTCCAGCGTTTTTAGTTCGGCTGCATTCCGAAGTAAATAAGTAGATATATATTATCCCAAGGAAGGATATCCCTTGGAATATATTATCCCAAGGAAGATATTAGTAGCTTAGTCGGTATGGATTACCAGCCCAACAACTAGCTTAGGAGGTAGGGTTAGCTATTCTATTGGTTCAGTTAGCTATGGTTTGGTTGGGTTAGCGAGCTATTGGTTCACGAGTTTGCTTGGACAACTTCGTGTAACCGGCCGGTTACGAGAGACTACTTCGGGTAACAGGTTTGCTTGGACAACTGATTGGTAGGGTTAGCGAGCAATAGGTTTCCGTGACTAAGTTCGGGTAGACGAGGTTCAGCTTCACAATGGTATGGTTCACGATCAATTGCACCACCTTGATCAACCCCCTCTTGGATCAGGTCGGTTATTCTTCTAAGGGATAACCCTTTCCTACCTAGTCACCATTATTCATTATCCTTATCTTTCTCCTAACATTCTCAATAGTTTGATCCCCTGCTTAACTCAAGTATGATCCCCGGGCTCCTAACTTCAAGCTACAAAGTATGTTCCCTTGCTTCCCCCTCTCCTCCCCCTGAGTGCATGGGGGGAGAGGGGTTTTCTGAATGCCTACCCGGGCTCCTTACTTAAAGTAATAATCCTTCAATAATCTCGCCTACCTTGACCAAGAGCCTCCAGTCATAATCCTTAGAGGAATCGCTTACCTTGACCAATAACTTCCATTCCTTTTCTTTCCAATACTCGCTTACCCTTACCATTAACCTCCAGTTATCTAATTGGCTTCTACCGCTGCACTTCCTCCTCCCCTCCTTCTTTTTTGGGGGGAGAGGGTTCCTTTTTATACCTACCTAGACTTATAACCCCTGTGATCATATCTGTCTCTCCTTGCTTCCACAACTGGACCCGCCAGAGGCACATTCACTGGACTCGCCGGAGGCGCTTTAACCGGGCCCGCCGGAGGCGCTTTTACGTAAAGTTTCCTTCATTATATATGTAATTACGCTTCAATCAATGATTTCTTTCGTTTCTTGCTCGTTTAGATAGAAGATTAAGAATCTCCTCAACTGGGTCATCAAGTGGCAATAGAATGCATTCAAGTGGCAATAGAATGCATTTGGTCTTAATAACTTAATAACTAGGCGCCTTTTCTATTATGAATTATATATGTAATTAATGAATAGATTCATCTATCAAAAGATAATTCTATATACGTTATTTCCCGATTCATCTAGCGCATGGGCTTTTCTAACGGTTCAAGTTGCATCGCCTCTCACGGATCAAGACTTAGTCATAATCTCAAAGTGTTACTCTTTAGGTACGTTAAGTGACTCGACCAAAAGGAACAAAGTCGCTCACCCATCCTTTGGGTGAGGGGCGAGGAACGAAGTAGCTTTCCCGCAGCGGGGAAGGTGGTTCACGGGAACTTCCGCTCCTCTTTGTTGTTTCTTCTGGCCCCGAGATGTTAAATACTCAGGGGGGGAAGGAATGTGCGTATTTCCCCTCGGTTCTTCGATCACGTGTTACTTGGGTGCATAGGCGCTATGTAGGTTCGAATCTTTCCACCCACTGCGGTTCAAATAGCACAGAGAACCATGCCATTAAAACGAGTTATAATATGTCAAAATGGTGTCAAAGTTCCCTTCGTGTGGTTCCAAATCCAGCGCCTAAGCTAGTTGACTCGGGACCAATTCCGGGTGTGGATCCAGTTTCATAGCCATAGCTATATCCCGTGTACCCTACAGCATACCTTCCAGTAGTAATAGAGCCATTACCCCGCCTAGATACGGTTGAAGAACCTGAGATCCATATCAAACCTTACTTGAACGTGAACGGGCCGCCCTATGCCTTATGGATGGATAGTTCGAAGTCTTAATGGGATATAAAAGAAATGGAGATGCTTAATGTTCTTCTTAATTAACCCCCATGCCGGCCGCTGCCTTCCCTTCGTAGAGTCCCACACCACATCTTACCTACCTTAGAAGCGCTCAGGTCACTTTGCATGCGCAGCGAAGGGAAGGCGTAGGTAGCGAGTTCGGGAATATATTCAAGGTCAACCCTGAGGCGGTCGTATTCCCTCCCTTCTTGCCTCCCATCCCACCCATAAATAAAGAGTCAAGTAGTTCCCCCCGTCCTTCCCTTATTGGAGCCGTACTGAGCAGTATTCCTTTCCTGTAACGAAGTACTTCGTACCTTGGATCCAATCAATAGGTGGAAGGCCTGGAACGACCTGACCTGTTCGAGCACTAGACCTTCTCATTCCTGCCCGCCCGAGCTACTATTAGGTAGGGCTACACGAACTAGATCCCTCTTGAACCAATCCTGAAGTGGACTCTTACCAACTGAAGATAGCATCATTCCTTCCATCTATCCCAGGTAAGAACATTCCCAAGGTTCCTTATCGGTAGAGGTCTAGGGTCTCGATCTAGGTTCTAGGTCTATGGTTCCGTAGAGTTCGAGGGTAGAGATCGAGGTCTATGTATGACTGTCTCCAGCCGAGTAGCCCAGCTCAGCCAAGTATCCAAGTCGAATAGTGCAGCAGCTCCCAGCCCAGTTGAGTAGGCCCAGTCGAGTATCTCAACTGAGTATCCGAGTATCCTAGTATCCCAGCCCAGAGGCAATGTGATCGGCCATCGAAAGCCCTTGTGACAAGTAGTACCTCCTGTCGACTGGCTCTCTGCAATGACCTGAAGGCAAGGACTACGAAGATTGGCAGCAATGCTTGGCAATGACACCTGTCAATTACTAGGGACTAAGACTAGGAACTATGACTGAGGACTAAGACTAGCGGCTCTCGGGAATGACAACTGGCACTGACTAGAGCTGCACTGACAAGAGTTTCAAGCACTTTCTTACTAGAGCTTCAATGACTAGAGCTTCTAGTGAGTACCTTCTATCCGCAATGGCTATTGAGAGTGCTTATGGGCGTCTATGTCTGGCGGATAATCGAAAAGTGAATCAACGTATGTAATGCATGTTCATCCCTAGTCACTAGTGTTAAACGTCTGAAAATGTAATTCTTCAAAAAGAAAAAGTTCCTTTGGATGCGAAGTTGGGTTCTGTATAAAAATCGATAAAAAATATTGTTTCCAGCGGTCAGGCCTTTGGCGGTCGTGACTGGAAGCAATCGATGATTCGAGCGCGCGTCATTACATATATAATGAAATAGATCCTCCTCGTATATGATATTCTTCTATGTTTCGTTACCTCACCCTTGATTTATTCCCCTCAAATCGCTATGCGAAGGCCACGGAGTGGAAGAAAATAGTTCACTTCAATTCAATCAATTGCCTTTGAGAAATTATGAAATTTTGAAATCACGTTATATAAGGAGGAATTAATGCTCCCCATCCATTTCCAATATTCGAAGACTCATTCTCCTTGCTATTTCAAAATCGTCTTTCTTCCATTCAAGGATAGGCGCCGCCGAGCCCGCCGTGGTTACTGCGCGGGTGGTGAACGCGTCAGAAATATGGGAGGGATAGGAGTCTGAGTGCTCTTAGTAGGTCGGGGGCCCTTACTTAACTTACACCTCGCTTTGCTCTTCCCATGGAGCAGAGATCTTCTTGAATCTCTCAAAATTCGGAAGATGGACCACATCGGTCTCGATCCGAGCTGTTTCCCAAGATCGCTACCGCCGCAAGCGACCGTATCTGGAAACTCCCTAGTGGGCTTGGATTTTATGTCATCCTGAAATGGAGACATCAGCTTGATGAGTGTTCCGTCGTGTTCGGTCCATAAAAGATCTGAGACCACATCGACCTGAAGCGTCCTGTAAATGCGCTTCTGACTCGTCATTTCCACTTGACCAACCCTATAGCTCTGCTTTCATGCATGCTTGTAAAATAGAATCATTCCTTCTAGCTCTTATCTTCTCTGGTAGGTAAGGTATAACCTTTCTAATAATAACAGGATAAATATGAAGGACGCTATCAGGGTCAAGAAGCCAGCCAAGGTACGAAGCAAGCCATAACTCCATAGAAATTGACAAGAAGTGTTTTTATTATGAGTCAAGACGTGAAATTCACACTTTGTAAAATAGTGGGGAAATGAATGAATGGCCAGGCAGCCTGGATTATCGCATGAACGAACCTTTCGAGAGGAAGGAGATCAGCCCTACCTCGAACAAGTGTTTTCACGATGGCGGCTCTCCTGGCGCACTATTTGGTAAGTAAGGCAGACAGTATCTAGAAGTGGGTAAATAGAACAGGTTGATAGCATGCACGTAAGTAAAGGGAAGATATCAATAGCAATTACCCAAGTAAGATATTAATTAATAAAGTGCTATCGAACGCCCGTGAAAATGCTCTAAGTGAAGCCGCCGGTGCAATGGCTGTATCGAAGCTAAGATAAGTAAGGGACATGTAAGAAGGTAAGTCGTGAGGTTGCGAAATAGGTGGGAATGAGGGATATTCATTTGTTCAAAGTTATAAGAGGCGTTCTAAATGCAAAGAGTTCCTCCAATCCCCTGACTCCTAAAAGTGGCAAGATCCATGTCTCATCAGATCAGTGGTCCGGACCTTACTAGAGCCACCGATATGCACTGCCGAGGATTGCTCGTTTTTGGGCAATCGGCACATCGCTCGGGGGGCCGCCCACACGCACGCCCCCCGGTCTATTTCTGTCCTCGAATGACCCCTTATATAGACCTGTACGATAGTGTAAATCGTGCACCGGTCCCTCAATTCTTCTTCCTCCGTTTGGTCTCTTATACACGATTCACTCCAGGATTCGAGGCTTAGGCTCCATCCCTTGGATAAATGTGTTAGCAGTTTCTATTATTTGTGAAGCAGCAGGCCCTTTTCGTTGAATCTGGGGATGGCTCGGATCTAGTGCCTATAGTTTCTTTCCCATCCAAAATTATTCCTGGAGGCTAAACACATAGGTGGGAATTAAAAGCATGGACGCCATATGAGTCAAGGTTGTGTTAATAAGCCTATCAAAGGTGGAAGTAAGGTGGAGAAAAAACTTGATCCATGGGTTCTGTTTCAACCCCGGCTAATGTCTATGCTTATGCTTCCGTTGTATCTACCCGAGCTACTCATTACAGCTCCATGCCCTATGAAAGTACGTCTGGCCAAGAATGGAAAAATTGATGAAAAGGAGCCAACTCTATGCTATTTCAATTATTTAGCTAGAGCACTCCGCTAGCCCTATGGATTTGCAATATATTATTTATATGTAATCCCTCATTCTTCGTTGAACTGTATGGGCTACCACTATGCTTTCATGACCATGTAATCCAGTTAATTCAAGGCAGTTTTCCACCTAACATTTAGCCTTACTATTATCCCCATATCGAAAAATAGGAATAGAAAAGATGGTCCAAAAACTACTTGCTATAGGGGTTATTTGCCCAAGTATTGGCCCCTGTTCTTCGCCAGTACTTTTGGTGCACAAGAACGATGACTCATGGTGCTGACGTGTATATTTTGGGGGTTAACAAAAACCACAAAATCCAGTAAAGATGCCCGATAAGGAATAAGTGCCAGAGCTGGCTAACCTGAAACAAGGCATCCTTACCTGCCTACAAAGACTGATTCTCAAACTAAAAGGTTTAAGTTCACTTTGGGAGAGGTTCATTCAAAGGTTTTGGCACAAATCTGAATTTAAGTACAACAGACCATCCGCAGACTGATGGCCAAACAGAGAGAGTTAATCAAGTAATTGAGGGCATGTTGCAGATTTATGTGATAGACAATACATCTAAGTGGGAGGATTTTTTATATTTAGTGGAGTTTGCATACAATAATGGGTATCATGCCTCTCTGAAAATGAGTCCTTTTGAAGCTCTGTATTGCAGAAAAAGCAACACCCCAGTAAGATGGGATAACCCAGCTGATAGAGTGGTAATTGGGCCAGAGCTACTCAAGGAAATGGAAGAACAGGTTACCAAGATCAAGCTGAACTTGAAGGCAGCACATGATAGGCAAAAGAGTTAAGCAGGTAAAGGCAGAATACCAAGGGAATTCCAAGTTGGGGAGCTGGACTAAGCTGGCAGCCATATATTGTGGACCTTTTTCAATCCTGGATAGGATAGGACCCGTTGCATATAAGTTTGCATTGCCTACTACCATAAAGACTCATAATTACCATCGACTTTGTCAATAGGAACAGTGAAATAGAATATAAATACACCAATGCAATGGCTGCAAACAAAAAAAAGAAAGGGGGCTATGAGTCCACGAGAGGGCAAGAAAGGGGGATTAGGGGCCTAAGAGAAAATATTAATATTCTATTGCTGCCCACTTTTCTCCTAAGTCCTTAACCTTATACTATGTGCATTTATTGCTTCACCTACCTTGAGATTAGTTGCAAAAAAGGGAGATACGTGGGCTTTCCATGAAGGCACGTGGTCTCTTATTGCCATGCAAATCTAATGTGTTCTTTTTAGCATGTAGAGGATTATGAACGTTCATTGTTCTTTGGCTTTTCCTCTCTGCACTTGGGCTGCCATAGACTGCTACCATGAACCTTTTAATAACTGTTACTAAATTTATGAGTGAATGCTTAAATAAATAGAATTAGTTTACAACTTCAATTCCCTCTTTATTTCGTTAGCGAACGAAGTGTAACTGCACGGCTTTGCCAAGACTGCCTGGAGCCGCAAGACTGGAGATAGATGCGGGCGGGGCCCTCTAGGTCATAGATGGAGGCTGTGTGTTGTCCATCTTCGTCGGGTAAAGTAAGAAAGGAGGAGGTGTTCGAAGAGTGCTTGCTAGGCTGGCTGGAGGACCTAGACTGAATCTCTCTCCGAACGGGATAGATCGAAGTAACTTGCTAATCTAATGCTCATATACTATACAGAACAGATGAATGAATTAGCTAGCTTTATTCACGGACTTCCTTAAGAGATTCATTTCATTCCTCCGATACGACTCATTCTCTTCAACAAGTTATTTTGAGATTCGCTCACGATCATCACTTCATCCTAGCGCATCTGCGGGAGAAAACCCAATTGAGCCAAGCACAGGCATGTATGTACATGTTTAGGCGCTCTCTTCACATCTTTCTCGTTCCGTTCACCTAAAATCTCTCTCGTTCACCGAACAACTAGCCGGATGGGAATTTCTCCCAATCTGTCTGTTTGGCTGGCTGCGAGCAAGATGATCTTCCATTTCCTTCCTTCCCCTCAATCACAATGATCATCTGTCGCCTTCCTTTCCCGCCAAAGATCCTTCTGTCCAGCCAACCAAGCCCTTAGTGAAGAGCAGAGATACATACTTATTTTTGACATGGATAGCCTTTGTGTGTGAAGGAAGGATAGACTGTTGACTGACATGCATGGGTAAGGGGAAATTGCCCATCAAGAATGCTTCCACCCCACCAGGCAGGGAATGAAGAAGATTATATAGGCAGGCAAGACCTTATGATATGATCCCTTTTCCGAGATGATTATAGAGAGACGAAAACGAAATTCCCCACCTTTAGATAGATAGATAGATATAGATCATTCGCCGGAGAATATTTTATATTGGTCTTACAAAAAGAGCTTTTAAGAGCGCCTAGCCCATAGACCCAATTTGTGTAGGTTCAGAATCTGTTACATATGTAATTACGCTATTTCAGAATTGATAAAATACGACTGGTAATTGAACAACTGAAAGGTGGCGGGGCGAGCTTGGATATGGTTTCCCGGATCCATGGAGGTTTTAAGGTATCTTTCCTAGGGTTCTTTTCTTCCCTATCTCCCCGGACCAATCATTATGTTTCTACCCACTCCGGCTCCCTCCGCACCGACAATCTCCACCCCTTCCCAGATCGACGAGAAGAACTATCTTGCTCGTTAAGGACAGGCACTCCTGTTCGTGGCTTAATCCATCATAGGCAGCTCCCGGCTTCGTTGACCGAACTCAGTAGAGACTTTCTTCAGCCTTCTTTACAATAAAAAGATGAATGTCGACCGTAGGGACTTGATGATCTTCCGTAGAATTGGTTTTTTCAAGCAACTAATTTGAAAAGCTCCGATTCACCGCAGAATGGCCATGACTTCGCATCCCCCCTTTTTCCCATTGCTTAGTTAAGGCCCTATCTATATGCTATTCAAGATGCTGGGATCTTGGCTCAGCAACAACTAGGCAATCATTTGTTCCCACCTACCTCTCTTATATAAGGTAGCGGCGAGCTCTAGAGAATCGGGCAAATATCCATCAGTGGAGGTAGGCCCAATTGTTTCATTCTCCAAATCCCGGAAAAGAACAGGGAAATAATGGGGCGAATAATCCAGCATTCGTAGTACTGGGCCAACACTCGAGAATCGTAGTTAACCGGTTCCACCTTCTACCGAGCTAAGAAACCCTGGAACTGGCGATCGTGTTTTTTCATGTGATTCTAGTAACCACCGGAGAATAAGGAACTATTCGGTTTTCCCGTTTGTTGTTGTTGTCTTTGGATCACATAAGGAAAGGGAATCACTGCAGCGAAGAGCATCTTTTTTGTTTCAAAACGCCTCGCTTTCAAGTATCTCTCTAAAAAGAAGACCTCTACTATTGAGTGAGAACGGGGAAAAGGTCTATAATAACACCACATTCAAAGTCTGTCCTTTTGGTTTTGTCTTCTCCGGGGGGTTGGATGATAGAATTACCAAAAGAGAAGATGGTTGTAAGTTTAGGAAGTTTGTTGGTAGTGCCTCCATCTTAAAGAATCCATAGTCCATACATATGAAGATTATGTTTTTTCACTTTTAAGACATCCCGAACAACTGTGATTGATCATCCAAAAGAGAAATCAAGGGGTAGGGTGAATCGACATCAGTGAAAAACAACCTACATCCAAGTCAAATGGGCTATGGATTTATTGTCCACCTATACTCTAAACCTCCAATTGTTTACACTGCATGCAGTACTCTACTCCCAATCTGGATATCGAATCCGAAAGTGCGAATATCGGATTCCTAAAGTGTCCGAAAGTGTTAAAATCAGATTCCTAAAGTGTCCGAAAGTGTTAAAATCAGATTCCTAAAGTGTGGTATATGATTCCAGTCAATATCATTTTTAAATATTCTTAATGTAAACATTTATTTATGCATGAGCCTTCATATCACTAGGACATACATTGGTTATTATATCACAATGAAATAGAAGAAAAAGAGAAACCAGTGTAGTTATTTCATTGAAGAATGATACATTTTAAATAAAATATTGAAAGTAGAGTACAATAAGGATGGTCGTCGGCACCGCCAATGCGAACACATAAGATCCATCCATAGAAAATGAGGAATACGAGTAAGTCCTTCCTACCAACTTTTTCACCTTGTCTGTAAACACTATAACTAGATTACTATAGAAATATTCACAAAACCCACATCCCGGGCCAGGATAGAAGAGAACATCTAACCTTCAATAGTTTAAAAAAAAGTAATACATGAACACTATCGACGACTAATCTTGGAGTTATTACAGGATACAAGTCATTAAGAAACCACAAGTTCTAGTGACCATGCCTATATGATGCTATTAACATCAATTGACATCGTTCCTTCTGTTCCAATAGGTGTGGCTTTATAAATCTCTTGAATTCAAAGACATAAAGAAAACACTAAGCCAGCAAGCCAGGTTAACCACTAAGCAAGCAAGGCTAACACTCAGCAAGGCAGGCAAGCTCACACTAAGCCAGCGGAAAGCAAGCCAGAAGCTAGCAAGAAGCAAGCTACAAGCTAGCAAGAAGCAAGGCAAGCTACAGGCTAGCAAAGGCGGGAGATGTGAAGTCCCTCCCTTGCTTGGGGCTATCCCAGAATAGCTTCCGGAGGAGAAGAGCCAGCCACTACTTGAAGGATCCTAGTAGCTTTCTTCCGAAAGAAGGAAGGGTCACACTCGACCACTAGGGAGATGTACTCGGGATAGTCGCTCGACAGGGTCTTTCCTTTAGGCGTTATGAAATGTATCAAAATAGCGTGGCCTTGTTAAACCTGCTCTCAGGGTGTCCTCGTCTTTCCTTCCTTTGGGCGTTAGGAAATACGGGTCTAAAAATAGCCATTGCAAGACATTGCCATACCTAGATAAGACCTTTCTATTTTCTCTTAAGTTATTTCTCTTGCTTCTCGCTACTAAAGTAGCTGTAGAGGCCTTCCTATCGCTCCTGACTTGACGGGACACCTGACTTGAGTGTTGGTATCCCAGTTATTAAGACCAAATGCATTCTATCGCAACTTGTGGACCCAGTTGATATTCTGAATCTTCTATCTCAACGAGCAAGAAACGAAATATTTGTTTCACAACCATAGTTGATAAAACCCTTCTCAGCATTACGGACCTGCCAGAGATCTACGAAATTCGAACAAAGGGGTGATCATTTGATTCCATTCCCAAGTTCGGACTGTATGTACCAGAAGTGGTTGGAAAGAAGAAGCTCGTGCCCTCAGTCCAGTATTTGTTCGAAGGCCGGAGCTGGGAAGAGCTGAAACGAAGCAGTTCCACCAGGGGCCCGAATCCAATCGCTAGTAAGATAAGAGTGATCATAATACTCCCAGATGGAGAAGTGGGCGTCAGTGTCGCCACCACAGTTGCGTTCGGAGACCGAGGAGGAAGAATGGAAGTTGTGGGGAGGTGAGAGCGGCGTCCTCATGTGCAGCAAGCAGCTATGGGGGGGGCACGGGCTTGAACGAACGGTGAAAGACCGCGGGGCATGGCAAAGGAAAGGCTAAAGATTGAACCAATACGGTAGCCAACGGAGCTACGGAACGTGGATGTTTAGTGAAAGACAAGTGTTGCACCTTTCTTTCCTTATCATGAACGGAGACGTGGTACTGGCGAATGCGGAAGGAGCGGAGCGTGTCAATACTTCAGTATCGAGGAGCGAAGCCCTTGTCCGAGTTCTGCGAGGGCGAGGAGCGCAGCGTGTCGATACGTTCTGTATCGAGGAGCGAAGCCCTTTGCTGAGCGTGAAAAACGCGAAGTAAAGGAGCGGGGGACGGGCGCAACACAAGCGCATTAGCGCGCAGGAGTGAACGACTCCCGCCGGCTGGTGCTCGTTCCTCACACTTTCACAAGTGACTCCCTCCCGAGAGTGATACACCAATCCTTATATACGTAATAATATATATGTTGAGCTAGCAGCTAATTGAATCACGTTATATACGTAATATGAACATAGATAAGAATAAAAAAATGACTGACATAGGTGTTTCTATCACGTATTGACTCGTATAATTTCGGTAATTAGCCGGGTATCTAAGTGCATAAAGAGAAAACATAACTCCATAGATCACTTGGCGAAGTGTTGCTTCTTTTATAACGTATTATCTCGTTTCGGTCACTAATAGGGCCAAGGATATAAGTGCATAAAGCCCCTCCCCCACCAGATGAGTCAATTTCAAGTGCATAACTCCAAAGATCATTTGGCGAAGTGTTGCTTCTTTATAACGTAAAAAACTATCCCATTTCGGTCACTAATAGGCCCAGGGAGATAAGTGCATAAAGCCAGACAGCCAGAGAGATAATAATAAGTAAGCCATAACTCCATAGAAATTCCATAGAAATAGACGAAGTGTGACTTTCACATAGGTAAATTGCAATTAAGTGTTTCTTTCACTTACTTTTTATATCATTTCGGTAAGCGGTTGGCAGCATCTGTTCTTGCACGGAGCAGCTTCTTATACGAGAATATGCCCGCCCTTGCCGCCACGCCACCACCCCTCTTCCACCTGCCCCAGCTGTCGTGGCTGACCGTGGCTCTTACCCCTTGCTGCCGTGTTCAGCACAGATTGCCCTAGCATTCACGTGCAGGCAAAAACAAGCCCACACTTGCTTTCCCACGAGCACTAGACGGCTTGTGGTATTCCTGTTGCCCAGAAAACCACAGATCAAAACCTTCCTGAGCCTCACCAACCTTTTGGTCACTATACGCAGCCTGCCCCAGTTTACGATCAGGTTGCTTCTTCTACCACTCCTGCTCATCGCGCAGTTCCTGCAGACCAGGTGGGCGGCGTGATGCATCCTCCAGATAATGACCAGACGCAGTCAACACCCCCTCCAGTGGTGTGCATCCTTACATTTGTGGCCAAAGCCCAAACTCTACTTCACGTCGCCTCACCATTAGCCCCATCACCTCATGGGTCTCTCCCTCCTAATATCGATCCCCACATTAACTCCTACCCTCTGGACCTGCGCCCTAGGCCCCATGTCTCCTTCACCTCGATTAGACCATCCCTATCACAATCTGGCACCCACTTAAGCGCTGGCGCAGCACCAAAGGAGACTTCCTGGCTACCAGCACCCTTTTTTCACATTAGAGCGGTCATGGCCACGAAAGTACCTTCCCTTCCCCATGCCGACAAGAATTCCGAGGGCCAGCCTTCTTTCCAGGCACCACTTTTCCTTCAGATGTTAGATACCCATGAGCTCCTCTCCTCTCTAGCGCCTGGCACCGATCGGGATCAATTTTCCTCTCCTCACAAGTCCACATATGATGCGCTGTTCTCCTCTTAGACGGCTCGAGCAACTATTCAGGCGCGTTTGCCAGATCTAGTCCCAGGATATATGGATACCTACCAGCCAGCCCAGGCCTCGTTAAGGATCCTGAGCTCTTGCTCTTACATACATCCATCTTCCTGCAATGGCCGCTTGCCATGATGCGGATCCAGTTCACATTATTTCACAGCTGCCTTTACTCTTGATTCCAATTAAAAAGAGTGCAGGGCAGGGTTTGCGTGGCTTTCACCTGATGAGATGAGGACATTTCCTACCCGTCAAACTGCTCTGGATAAATTGTCTGTTTCACAGGACCCCCGTGTCCATGATAATTGTTTCATGTTGTTGCAACATACACCTGCTCTTCATTCTGTGCTTCCATATGTAATGGTTGTTGCAAGCGCTTTTCCTGCAAAGACAGAACTCATCTTCACGCCTCGTAGGAAGCAGGTCGTTGCTGTGTGGAGATACTACAGCTGCTGTCCAACAAAGGTGACACGTTGGCCTCGACCCCGCTGTTTCCTATGGGGTATTTCTACCTTCAAGCTCACAGTCCATTGTTCTTCTGATGGAAGTTGCTTCGTTCTAGCAACTGCACTCATTTCCTTACATCCTCGGATCATTACCGTGGTAGATGCTGTTGGCCCAAGTCTTCGCCTTTTCGATCCAGATGGCCACTTCTCACGATGCAGATCTTCTCCAGCTCTCTTTCTAGCACCTCTGCACACTTCAAAATAGCGTGCTCACATCGTTGAGAGAATACAACACAGTTTGGACTCAGTACCCACCCAGGGAACCAACAACATTACACATAGCTCTTCCGCAGACATAAATATTCCAGGACACAAGGTGGGACATTATGATGAACGTACACCAGCCATTTCTGGTATACATGGCAATGCCATCAAGGACGATCAGCTTTACCTTGGAACAACAGATCAGATCGCAGGTCGCACCGTGCACCAGACACTTTCTATCACTGCAGATTTGGATCCAGATCCTATCACTGGCACAACACGCCCTCTGGTCGGTTATACAGATCAACACGGCCCACCCATATAAGCTAATATCCCTGCGACGCCAGGCACAACAAGTACCTTAAAAGCGCAACAGTTCCCATCCACTATCGATTCAGACCATAGCGCCATTAATGAAGATAAGATATTTGGAGCCATGGGGATATATTCCCACACAGACTATGCAGCTGAAGCATCTCTCGCAAATTGATTTCTCAATAACCCAACACAATTACACAATCCTACAACCCTACGCATTCAACATGGTAGGCCCGATGCATAACCTCTCAATGCAGCTCCAGCTTCTCATACACTTTTGTCACGCCCTCCATACGGTGATCAGGATCTGCGCACTACTGGAGAAGAAGCCTTAACATCAGGCCAGAGAAATTCTGCCGCATACTCTCTTATCGGCCAAACGCCCTAGGCGATCTCCACGCTACCATCATTTTATTCAGCAGTTAGGGTTGGCGTGGAGAAGGCAACTCCCTTTTATCCATGTGCAGACACTTCATGGCGTAATCTGCTTTCTCTCCAGGACCCACATATTCCTCTCTTCCCAAGCGATCAGGACGCATTTTTGTGTTTCGAGACCAGAAAAATTCCAGCGATTTCTAGTTATCCATCCACACTACAGGAGTCTCTCCTTTGTCATGCACTCCATGCTGCCACCCATCAGCAGTTTGGACCCACAGGTTTTCATACGCCTCGTCGGGAATCAAAAGGAACAGTGATCGGGCTCTTAGACGTAGTTGGCCTCTTCCACATCAGTAAGTTTCTCAGTTTACACCATCAACCAGTGTGCTATATGGACTTTTCAGCTGGGCATATTCTCACAACAGCAGTCTTACCAGACACTATGTCTCATCCATCTTGTCAATCTTCATGCAGCTCCACCTCTTGCAGCTCCACCACTCAGCATTCATGGACACTTCCTTTCACCTTGTTTCTCCCCCTAGCTTCATTCTTAAATCGGGAATAAAGCGGGGATGCTTTTGAGCTAAACCGGGAGGATCTGATGTGCCGCAAGGGCGTACGCCTCGAGGAGTGCGCCCTCATGGAGAGGCGCACCTCCCTAAAACTATAATAAGTAGGATAAATAAGAATAAATGCACCTCAAGCATTGAGTCTCATGCAAGTTTTGGTTTTCATTATTAAGAGGTTAAGATTGACTATGTCAATTCTTGGCTATTAGTTAAAGTTTACTATGTAAAGTAGTAGTGATGTAAAACTCTATATAAATACCTTTTGCTGAAGAATAAAGATATGAATCTACTTTGAAGCCTATTCTTGTGTCTTCTTCTTCTTGTTTTCCTGCATTATTTTCCATGTGAGTTTGTGATTTACATAATTTACAAAGTAAAAATTAGCTATAACATCTACTTTACAAAGTAAAAAAGAATCTGCAACACACTTGGCACGGATCTCTAGCTCATCGTCTTCTTATTTATTTCTCTATTTTAATAACTATGCTTAAAGAAGAATGTGTCCCAATGTCTTAGGGAGGTTAGCGTCCCAATGTCCTAATGACGTGCACCTTATAATATCTTCCCGGTTTAGATCGAAAGCATTGCATAATCACGTCTTTCTTGCTCATTGGCAGATGAAAGGAACTCAGAATCCAAATTGAGAAGTTAGAAAGGGTACTCTTCGGCCGGTATCCTCGTGTGGCTTTTCTCAACACAAATTCCCACTTTGAGAGGCAGATCGAGGGCGCTCTATTCTACGACTGTGCGTGGACATTCCTGCATGGGTTGGGCCGCACCCACCTTCCCTACTTTGATCCTGGCGGCCTCGACTCAATGTATAAGAACATGCGTCTAATTTGCGTAATCCATCGTATGAGATCCGATTTTACAGTGTGTCTCTTTCACTGGTGTGATGAATAAGAAAGGTTTGTCACCGAAGTGATTCCCTAGGGTTATATATTCTTTCATTCGAATAGAGGAGGTAAATTCTATGAAACGCCATGTTGAATAACATCTGCATGCTAGGCTCGATAACTGTCTCTTTGTCTTTCCAGATAAGGCTGAATCTAGGGTTTAAATGGTAGGGTTATCAATTTGTTGATGAAAATTCACAAAAAAAGGAATGATCTTAGGCAAAGGTGCATAGAGCTCCAATGGTACTTCTAATTCTTTTATGTGATGTCCTTCAGTTATTGGATGGTAACTTGAGGACCTATATAATTTCATCAATGAAATGAAAATCTATGAACAATGTGGTAAAAATTGATGGGGCTTCACAATGCTATAAATATATTAACAAGCGATAGACATTTGAAATTCTAATTGTACAGATTTTAGGGGATTCTAAATGACATTGATACTTTCTGACGGATAAGTTAGCTAGAAGGAAACTATGAGCAGAAAGGAAATGTTAGTTGGATTGTATTAATATAGCAACCTTCACATTGTTTTATCTGTTTACAGAAACCGGTACCCAATTGCAACTTTTGTTCAACAATTGTAAGAAACTACCCGAACCCAGTCCGGAGGTCATGACTCGGTCTTCTCTCCCATCAGAAAGGAGGAAGCCGATCGAAGCTCGTAGGTAATTACTCGGTCTTCCCCAATAACACCAGTCAGAAACTAACCGAATCAAGCCCGAAGGTCTTAGCTCGGTCTTCCCGTAGTGATCAGTCTTGCGGTAGTCAGAGTTAAGTCAGTCAGTCAGTCGGACAGAGATAGTCATTCTCTTTTTGGCGCTCCCTGAATTTATTTAATAAAGAGTGGAAAATATGTCTGAAATAAATCAATTAAGGGGGCGAGGTCCATGTTTGAGCCTATCCAATCTAGCACCGCCATCCTTGCTTCACCTATCTCCTCGACCCTATACCAATGAGTGAGGATAATTCTTATTTATCCCGCACATACATAAGCATATAAAGGAGAGCATGAGCTCCTCTTCTTTCTCATAGCGCCTCAGGTCATCGAAGGTACTACGCATAGCACTGTGTGTCCGCATGCATTGATTGAATAAGAGAAGGCCAGTCGGGCCTTTACTTTATATATAGGCAGGGGGGCGCCTAGACCGGAAGGATTTTACCAAGCCCTACCTTCCTTCCTCGAACTGGCGATACTTCGCTCAGTAATCTCCCAAACTGAGTCCCAGCAAAGTATTATCGTCTTTGGTAACGTACTTGCCAACCAAGGCTTAATGCAATGTCTATTTGTCTACCGGGAAACTCAGACAGAAAAGGCATCCCTTATTCTTTGGCATGCATAACGTATTCTTACTCGCTCGCTGTCGTATTATTTCTTATTGTATGTAGTGGATACCTTCTTACTGATGCTTTTCCTCCCCAATCAAGCCAGAATCATACTCTCGCACTGGCTGGAATAATTCCATGCAGCGAGAAAGAACCCTATCTTACGCTTCTCCACGTGGCTTAGTGCATTATATGACATCTACGCGTACTCTTCCTTTTCTGTGGTAGGGAGTTCCTACTTACTTCCTACAGCCATATTGATCCAATAGTAGTTCCGGGTTCGACTGGATCTTTACTGGAAGGAAGCCGAGTCACCGCGGATGGAGAGTCTATCTCCACCTATTCCAATTTCATATTTTGAAGTTCATTATGTCAATTTGGATAGCGTGTATCCCCCAGTAAGGAGGTGTAGCGCAGGGCTGGCTGAAGGAGATGGCGCTATTCGCTATCGAATACGGGGATGTACGTACAATCGAGTATATATCTTATTCTTGCCCACAAGTTGTACGTGAGTGGGCTAAGTGAAGTAAGTCTTTCTCAATCTGGATTCCTTCCACTAGATAGGGTTAGGGGGAACCCAGCCTCCATTTCTGATTCGTTATCTAACTATTCGCTCTCCAGCGCCAATATTCTATTATATCCATATTAGAAATAAATAAATAGTCTATTAGCGGTTTACCACACCACTTCACTTTATCCAAGGGATTGGTATGCATTGCACCCATTCCTTCCTTATACAATGCGCTATGCCATACTCGGGCTGGCTGGCTTTATTGTCTATGTTACGGATGATGGAGACACACTTGCCCTTCATCAATGATTGGGAAGGGTTGTATTACCATTTATCCCACCAGCAAAGAATAGAATAGAAGCGTCAGGGGCAATCAAATAATAGGCAATACCATCTTATTCCTTCCCTAATAGTTTCTAATAGGGTGCCAACAACCCGATATAAATATAATGAGAAGAGAGGAGAGGTAATATATTCAATTCAAACATATATTCTTTCCCTCAATCTATATTTTTGTGTTTTAGAGTGGGCCCTCTTAAATCTAGTGCCCAATACAATTTTAGGTAAGTGGGTTATGTATGTCATCTTTCCAACACAGGTCCGGCTGGGCGAATTGGATGGTTCACAACGCAAGCCTGGCCTGAAATAGGGAGGACGGGCTAGGTCGCTCTCGCATTACTTCCAAATCATGCTGACGTCCGTCATTGACGCATATATATACGTAATATATATATATATATATATATATATATTTGGGGGGGTGAATCCCTCGAAAAGCTCACTGTCCAGAGCAGCATTGCATCTAGTGGTTGCCCCCTGCGAGGAGTATGAGGAGCGGGTGGACTCTCCGTTTTGGAAGAAGGAATCAAGCGACCGGATACGGCAGGAAACTACAGGTACATGGCCTTGCATGAGATACCAGAAGGTAGGTGACAACAGGGCTGGGCTCCGGGGAAGGATTGCTGCTGCGACTAGGAACGTGCCCTGTCAAAAAGCAGAGTCAGGGGGCAGAATGGCCAAGGGCCCTACAGGTAATGGAATTGGGCGATGGCGGCCTTATATATGCAGTCAAGTCCCCATATATATTCGGCCCGGATGATGACCTCCTGTGTCTTCTTTGACCCGAATATATATGGGCGTAAATCTATATTGTTGAGTGCCTAATATATATTATATGCCCTGATACCTGATACAAACGCTTGAGATAGAGAACCCAATTGAATTGATAACTATGGTACTTGAATGTGAAACTGGCTGGGTTCGGAAGATAGATATATAAAAGGAACGGCTTTCCCGCTACGGGCGAGGGGAAGAAGATATACATAGGCAGGACTGGGAGGGAAGTACTTAGAGTAGATATAAATAGGTGGGACTGACCGAAAGGAGTTCTAACTACTGCCATATTATCAACGGATCGGTCCGGATCTGTGGGAGTTGCGGAGGCTGTATGGCCCAGGCAAAAAAGCACAGTAGGAGGCTTCCGAACGGTAGTGCACCTCTAGTTAGTTCTTGAATCACCGTTGATTCCTTTCCAACCATATCCTGGAAATGGGTCACTAGGACGTTCCCTTGGGTCGAACGTGGCAACAACGAGAAACATTTCTATTATGAAACCAGTCTCACTATTCAATTATTTGCTATTCACGGGTTTTTATCGATCGAAGAAAAACACATATATGGGAAAGCAAAGCGACAAACAGAGCGAATAGTGAGCTATCTTATGGCCTATTTCGTTTCACACCACCCTCACCCGCCAATTGGGCCGGCCAGATTCGTACCCTAACAATCCATGTGGTTCTGAATACCCGATTGACCCGTCTCTTTTCTCTGTGAGATGCCAAAGAAGTGACCGCGAAGTAAAGCGATTACATAGTCCCAGGCCTAACTAGTAAGGGGAGCCCCTCGTAGCTTTCTTTCATAGTGATGCCCCTCCCGCCGAGCCGAGATAAGAAAGAGCTACTGAGTAGGAAGTGCAATTGATATAATGGATTCAGAAGCATCAAACCTCTCTTGTTCGGAAAGGATAGAAACACATATCACACAATGGTACCGATAAGATTGATTACGAATTTAAGCGAGGTACGTTAAGTGACTCGCCCAAAAAAGGGCGAGGTACGTTAAGTGACTCGACTGAGGTAGGAAGGCGAGGAACGAACAGCCTTGTAGCCCATAAGTCTGGGTAGGACGCTTATTAGGCTTTAGGCTACGCCGGGGGAAGTCGCTACGAATTTCCCCGCTAAACGCCCCTCATTACATCCTGCGGATACCTCGACTCCGCTGGCCATTTCTCTGCTCCTGCTCACCCAGAGGGGCAGAACCGGAGAATTTGATTATCTGCCCCGTCCTCGCCATTATCTGCTACGGGATTCGTCCTCTCCCGTTAGGTCGAGCACTAAAGTCCTCGACGCAGCCCTCTCAAATGATCTAGGCGTCTTCCTTTCAGAAGCAGCCTCCCCTTCCCATCCCGTTGACCTAACCGAGCCGGGATCGAAGTCACCAGCTTAACCCCTTATTCGTATAATTAGGTTATCTGATCCTGGATTGGACGGAAGAGGAAAAACACTTTCAGTGAGTCGAAATAGATAGATGGGCGCCCCGTGCCACCTACTCTCGCAGAGAAAGAGATGGACACATATATCGATCTATATGTCTATCGATTCGAGGACGTTTTCGCTCAGGCTATTCCTTTACGCCTGCGGCAGGATTCTATCCCAAGTAAGGGCACAAACCCGCTGAGCGAGGGAAAGGACTCCCAGCTATAAAGGACTAAATCTGGATCCTGACGCTAGGTGAAGGGCTAACTTGACTGTATATAGTTATATAGATAAAGGGTGAAAGGTGGTGAAGGACCACAACTTGATACCTTTGGAAGTCTCATCCGTAAATAAGATAATATTGGCAAATCCTCGACGATTCTTACTACTGCAACAGTCCTTCCATACACACAAATCATAGGTCAACAATCTTCGATCTTCACCGGCTCCATCCAACACTACTGAATGATCAATAATAATGAGACTCTATTTTGAGATCGTTAGCGCAGAACTATAAGATGGAATCTGTAAATCGGAAGACTAAAGGCTTATATAGGCTGGGAATACGCCAATGAAGTGGAAGCAGATGGGACAGATGGTCCCAGAGAAACCCGGTTCCTCCGAAGGACAGGGAGGTAGGGTTGTTGAATCAGAAAGCGGATTCAATAATGAAGGAGGAATTCGAGTCAGTACCACTGGAATCACTGGAAAGGATGAAATAGGTCTCAATTGCAGTGGTCTAATCTCCCTGGCTCCCCTGCAAACGGACGAGTACGAGAGAGAGAACGGGGATAGGAACTGGAGGTCGTGAGAATATCATAAGTGAGACCAATCGATAGCCTTGCATCGATAGCTCGGGGGCATGTGCTAATCATTACGCGTAAGATGGCCGGCCCACGCACTGACTTAACAATCCCAGTGGGCCCAGTAGGTACGGCTAGTAAGCTCAGTTTAAATAGAAAGATGCTGGGGGGGCCGCTCCCTCTTGTTCCCTTCGATCAGGCGCTCGTGCCTCTGATTCGGATGGGACGGCCAGCCCCTCAATATAGTCGGACTTTCTCGATAGCTACCCACGTGCTATTCCCTCCCCCTCGCAATTACTTATGAGCCTTCCTTCTCACCCACCCCCGAAGGGATAGCTGGGAGCAGTATAAGGATGCCAAGTAAGGTGCTTGTCTTTCTCCGAGTCACCCGCGCTGTAACAGTGGGCGATAAACCTTTCATCATTCAATCAAGGTTTTACCTCGGAGCGAGGTCCGCAAAGCGACGGGTAAGGGGAAGTACCAGGGGAAGGTTATGCCTTTACTGAGCTACGCGAAGGGAAGGGTAAGGTTATATCGCTATGGGGCCCTTGAGCGATGCATAAATAAAAGAAAAGCCTTATTGCCAGAGATATATGTCTATCGATTCTCATTTTTCTGTTGCTTGGTGAAAGGCTCCATTGACACATCAGCATATATAAGAATAAGACGAAGATCTTGATAAACCCGTTTTTGCGTTTTCGCGGGTTAACCTTAAGTTACTGGTTGTAGTCAGGGGGCGTATGGTTGGGTCTCTAAGACATTGACAAGGTTTATACAGATAAGGATACTTCCCAACCCCCCAGGATTCCCCTGGATATCTTGGAGTGTGGTCCCGTTCACAAGGCTGTTAAGCGCTCTTTTCTCGATCGATATAGGATAGTGGGGACCAAAACGGATTCGTGGGCGATTGGAGCGCGACATAAAAAGATTCCGACGATCGTGGGTCGGCCGCTGTCATCTATCATTGGACCGGGCAAGAAAACTCCGTCCGATTTCATTTCCATAGCAATATCCCCGCATTCCCTGCATTGTTTGAGTGTATGTATGCTAGGTATGCCTTTGTGTAGGATATGCCTTTGATAGTCCCTGTTGATTGTTAGTGTTTCTTGGTTTTAAGTGGTTAGCAGTTAGCAGTGATGAGTTGCTATTGGTAGTACTTGGTTATGCACCTGTACAGTTTATCTGTGTTAGTTCAGTTGCATTGTTGCGGTGAACTATTGGTTACATATGGATATGTGGTTTGTTAGTATAAAACCTGCCCCTGCACTAGTTGATCAATGGTTGTTCCAGTTGATCAGCTGTGTCTCATGGTTAGTGCCCCATAAGCTTAGTTTCTTAGGATTGGTATTCCTAGTGAACCAAACCTCAGTTGCAGTTGCCATAAGCTGCAGTGACCCTCTATTATATAGGAGATTCGGTTGCATTGATTAGGTAACCACTTCCATATGTAAATGTGCCTGCTGTTGATCGATTGTTTAGTTAACCACCACCTCTATTGGATGGGATGTTCCTCTCTTTCTCTCTTTAGTTAAGCACCCCCCGCAAGGAAATGTGTAATTGATTGTCTTTGTTAAGGGTGTGATAAGCCAATGCCAAAGCCTACCTAGCTTATTCTATATGTAATAAGTGCTCTTTGTTTTGTTCATTTGCCTCATGCCAGGATGATTGTGGGGGGCTAGGACCTGCCCTGAAAGTGCGTGCAAAGGACCACACCACTTATTAGAGTGGTTACACCCGCTATCAGCTCCAACGACAAGGGCATTATGGTTACTGGGTAGGTCGCACTCACTAATGATCCCATGAGCAATAAAGCTAATGCGTGGTTCTACGAAGGCGGGAGATTGATGTGCGCGTTTTCCCGGAGGGAAGACCAAACCAATTCTCAGTTTTTTCCTTCCAGTTTAGGTCGAGATCACCTGAAAGTCTGACAGACTTGGGGTGGGTGCTAAGCGATCGTCTTGTTTCAGCTCCCCTCCGCTATCACCTCAAAGCTCCTTCCTCTAGAGCTGCTCTTTCCCGGCCTCGTCACCTGAGCAGGACTCTGGGAGATGGATCTTGCGTCTTCCCTCGAGGAATGCTCTATGACTGGGATCAGATGAATAGCACAAATAAAGGCTGTTCTCGTCGGTATCAAGAAGGGCTCTTAGAGGTATAAATCAGGGCTATGCTCGGTCTAAATCGTGAGAATAAGGAGGTGGTCGACGATAGACAGTGGTCCCGATAAGGAGGTAGTCATTGACTAGAGCTGTCATACATAGACCTAACCATTGACCCTCGATGAAACCATAGCCCTCGAACCATACCTAGACCTCGACCTCACTCACCGATGCGGAACACAAGTTAATAATTCAACTTGATGCCATGGCGATGTATTACTTACGATGCACCTGTCGAGGATAGGATCATGCGACAGACACATTGTGCTAGTCTATTGACGACTGATGATCGACTCCGCTAATCCAATGGGGCTACCCGGATGCCTCTAATCCGATGCCTCTAATCCGCCTCTAATACACTGCTGCCTCTAATCCGATGCCTCTAATCCGCTCTAATCCGCTGCCTCTAATCGACTCGGATGGGCTGAGCTACCGGGGCTGCTCAGCGACACACAGAGATGCCATACATACTGACATACACACACAGGGTATCAGTTGTGTTGTTCGTGGCGTTGTTTCCTTTAGATTACTGGGGGTGGTTAAGGTGAATGTAGCTTGGTTAATGGCGATCTGGGGCGTTAATTAAAGCCCCCACTTTATGTATCATCAATATAATCACATCGCTTATCGACTTATGTGGGTAGAGCCCTCTCCCCGACAACGAACCTTAAAATAGAGAGGTTCGAGCCGGAACACAGCCCCTTAGAAATAGAGAGCTTAAAGATAGAGAGGTTCCGGAGTTCAATTATCCGGAAATCTTATATATGGGTCAATCCTATTCTTCGGGTTCTAACTCCTAAAAGGGCGATCTATCTGTTGAGTAAGCTGCTCTTCCCTTTTTTTTAGGCTCAACCTTTCCATCTCGTGAATAATAGACTCCGGCGATCTGTCCTTAGTCCGTATAGGGGCTTGGGGAATAAATAAAGGGCCAGGACCTTACCTTTCGCCTTTCCCGGTAATACCTTTGAGAACCAGATATGACCGACCCATCAATCACTTCACTATATACGTTATAATTACCTGATGCATCCTATTTCTTTCACCCGGTATTTCAAAAGTAGCAGTAGGCACTCGTTCATGCTTCTTCTTCGTTGGTGCTTACCTCTGCTTCTTTGTTCCTTCGTGCTTTCCTTCGTCTATCCCAGCGCCATCTGTCTGCCCATCCCTGATCAATACGGTGACTTCCCCTCCTAACGGATAAAGAAAAGGGTTACTCCCAAGTGTTACTCTTTAGGTACGTTAAGTGACTCGACCAAAAGGGGCGAGGAACGAAGTCACTCATCCATTCATGGGTGAGGGCAAATAAAGACCTCTTATCACGGTAAATGTCAACTGTAGATATATTGGGGGCCTCCTTCTAACGGTTCAAGTCGCATAGC
>Ga0228600_1000006_pt1 | contig 31773 bp, 28 predicted proteins | sample CRU5metagenome_FD_182730 | JGI IMG/M metagenome (GOLD analysis project Ga0228600, IMG submission 182730) | Spruce roots microbial communities from Bohemian Forest, Czech Republic - CRU5 | ecosystem: Host-associated > Plants > Roots > Unclassified | place: Czech Republic: South Bohemian Region... | reverse complement strand
CCCTCTCCCCCTGCTTTCTTTAGCGTACCTCAAATCGCTTTCAGGTAAGGTTAGGTTATCACTTACTTACGTTATGTCATTATTATATACGTAATAATGCTTTAGCAGACTTAGCTGTATTATATATGTAATTACGCTTTATTATCAAGGCCAGGTTCGCACTCTAACAATTACCAGTTCAAGGCTTAGGCGGGACAGAGGGCCTTGCCTCATGAATCGAAACAGAAACCTTGCCTTCGGGTAGTCGGAAGGGCTCAGTACACCAGGTAGGTTCCTTTGGCTGGAGTCAGAGGCAGGTAGTCGGGAGGGCTCAGTACACGGCAGCAGGGCTTAGACCTCAAGGCGGGTAAGAAAGCGTATAGGCAGTCAGTCGGGAGGCAGGGTTCAGGGTACCAGGGAGGCAGGAGACAGAAAGTTCTTTAAGGTTATCCCACCCAACACTCGTAACCCATTCTACCCACCTTCTACTAGTTCGTACCACGCCTAGTAAGTCCCAAGGGTTGGTCCCATCCCTACCCACTCTAAGGTTTTTAAAAAACGCATTCTACGGCCATGTTTAAAGGAAGAAAACCTCCCCTACTCCATAAGAAATAGATCACTCAGCACTAATACTCTCTATCAAGCTTTACAACACTATATGTTAGTAATTACTCCTCTATTCTCATTAGTAAACTACTTCTTAATTTAAGAAATACTTTACTCAGTAGAGATACTCTTACTTAGGACAAACACTTTGACTCTTTATACTATACTTATACTTTACTTATACTTATACTTTACTTGGAATTAGATTACTTCTCTTATACGCTTACTTAGACTCCAGTAGGAATTAGATTATACTAGACTAGTTGGAATCTTATACTCAACTTAGACTTTTGGTATCTTATCAATATTAGGAGGATTCATATCCTTTTTCTCCTCTTAGTATCAGTCATAGTAGGATTTCAACTCTTCAACAACTCCTATAACTAGACTTTACTCCTCTACTCACTATAGAATCCTTAGTCACTCCTTACTTAAAACAGGATTACTACTTGGAATCTCTTCCTTCTCATTCTATCATGAAACAACCATTAAACCAATACAGGACAAAATGATACACTTATCCAGCATCAAAATCCACGATAACACCAGCTCACGATAGAACACCTTAGCTTACACTTACTGAACAATTGAATTAGGGCTGTTATTACTCAACCTCACCTTTCTATCACCGAGATACACTTACCTAGAGAAGGAATCACTACTCATGCCTAGCTTGACAGAACTACCCCTTAGAATAAGTCATCTATTCCTCCATCAGTAAATCTTCAACTCTATCAGGAATCTAGAACTACCGTGCGGAACTAAAACTATTATAGAAACTTATTCTTTAGAATCCTATACTTCAATCATAATACTCTAACTAGCTTCTCTAATACTAAATCCCACTAACTCTATTCTTGAACTATAGCTCTTGTATTTCATTCTACTCTTCTTTGATCACAACAGAATCCCATCAATCATCGAATCATTTCAACCCATCCATCAAGAGTAGGAAACCATCTATCATTAAAGCTCAGAAGCTAGTCACAGAATAACCAGAATATGAGTTTGACACAACACCCATGGTGCGAGGCATTTGAGATCTCATTCATTAGAGGAACATCAGGGTAAAACCTACCACCTACGACTACTAGTTACTACTGCGGATAATCACGTCGATGGTCACGGATGTAGCAAACACTTTATGCCCTATTGATCTTGCTCTTTTACTTGGAATAACTACTAACGGAAGGTGTTGTCAACCGCCCTACTCAACAATTTCACTGCCCGTACCACCGATATTTGTCCCATTACAGTGTCCCATCCATACCGTCTTCTTGTCCCATCTCACTACCGTCCCATCACAGCAGCAATTTATATTGCCCATCAGAGAGAAACATCAGGCAATAACCTACCCACTATGACTACTAGTTACTGCTGCGGAAACTACACTGCGGACACTTTACTTTTGCTCCACTTAACTTACACTTGTAGTAGCTACACTCCTGAGCAAATGAACTCGGATAACAACATCATGTTCTCTCTAGAGAATTCCATTTATGGGGCTGAGATTCACCAGTAAAGCCAAATGTATGTTGTTTTAACTGAATCTCAATTTCTGGGTGATTTGAACCCCCATCTATAGTCCCATACCTATATTATGTTAACAGTGATATCTTCGTATGGTCCCTATAGGCATATGGATCACTCTTCACACATAGGATATATTGCTTTCAATACCTGGTTATTATATGGGCAATACCCGGATATATAAGTGAGGGCATATAAGAGATAATAGGAGGCAGTATATTATATATAGTAGGCCGTAGATAATCACGGGTATATGACCTAGACTCTATCATCACTAGGTTAGATATATGGATAATTTCCTATTCTATCAATCTGGAAGGTTAGTGCTTAGATATAGTCTGCATATGTTATATATCCTAGTAATATACGAATAGCTAGTAGTGTTTTTTGTATATTCTAGCTTATTATGACTCTATATATTAATACCTTATGCCCCTGATACCAATACATATTATCCAAAGTAATTTACATAGGGTTATTAAGCTGCCTTTCCGGATAACCCATAGGTATCAAGCATCACTAGTAGGTAATATAAGCTATATCCATCTGTTCCCTAATTATGATATATCTTTAGTTTCCATTCCAATAGTGACGATGTACCTTAGACTATGTTCCAGTATACTATTTGGGGTCAGCTATATTACTATATCCCTACTAGTTGCCCATAGGTAATCCGGATACCGCTACTCCGGATTGATGGACATCATAAACCGTTTGAATAGCAAGGGAGGCTAAGTTGGTATGGAACCCTAATAAGATAATACCTAAATATACCTAAGCTCACTATTAGGGATATGTTGGCCGTATTAGGTCCTATTGATCTCTTTTTTTTATAGGTTTTATGGACCGATGTCTGCTGCTGGACATAGTTACTTTTTATAGAGGATATTATTATTATATATATATAGCAAGGCAGTAATATATATATGTGAAAACAAATTATATATAGCTCACATTCTCAAATTTAGGTATAGTAACATATAATAGTAGGATAGGTATCAGGGAAACAGACTATAGGCCCATTCGAGGATAGGTATATAACCAGTATACCATATGGAGTAGACAATAGGGTATACCAACATATCCTATATATCCATAGATTAGAAGTGTATATACTAAGGTAGTTATCCCTGAGTGATCCTAATAGGTTAATATACTAGAAACTATCGCTTCGAAAGCTGCCAAAATAGCATTACTTCTTGCGTTTCTCAAAGATCCGACCTTCCATACTTGCCTTACGGTCCCCACCTTTATTTTGACCAACTTGGGTATTCAGATGATCTCCATCGAGGACCTTAACTTGGCAGGGAGCTCCTGATATAAAGTCATTCATCTCGTCATACACCCATACATCCATAATACATATCGTTCACTCCTGACTGAATAGTAAACTACAAGGGTCCGAAGGAAAAGGAACGAGAGAACGTTTTCTGGGTGGGTCCTTGGTGGAACTATGAACAGCGACCTCAATAATTTCGACTTCTCTCCGAGGTAGGCGCTTTACTTCAAAAATGCCCCGCAGGAGAATATGGACGGAGAAGGCAAGTAAGAAACGGAGATGGGTCTTCCCCTATGATGGTCTTCCCCGAGATTCTCTTACCCCGATCTGATAGTAAGCCAGCCAAGCAAAGGTTATACCTTTCCTGGCCGTCCTCTTGCCAAAGAGATGGGAGAAACCCTTGGAACTAGGCGTGGTAGGTCTGGCTGGGTAAGGAGTAGTCTCGCTAACGCTCGAGGAAGGCAAGTACGAATGGGTATTTCCTTCCCCGATCTAAAGGAGGTAGGTCTTTCCTTACCAGCCTGAACTGTACGAATAGGTCTTTTCCCACCTTTCACCCTGGGATGGGGACCAACCTTGAACCCTTGGGACTAGGCGTGGTAGGTCTTTCCTTACCAGAAAGGTCTTAGAATGGTACGACCCTATATAATGGTACGACCCTATATAATGAGACAGGCGTAGGTAGGCATGGTATAGGTCGATCAGTCAATGATTCCTTCCCCGATCTATGGCAAGCCCAGAAAGACAATCTGACCAGGCGGACCTTCGGTTGTTTCTTGTTAGGTCGATCAGTCAAAGGCAAGTAAGCATATATTATATAAAGGAGATACAAAAGATTAGGCAAGGGCAACCGTTAGAGAACGCGAGACTCGAGGACTGCAGCCTAACACAAGACAGAGGGAAGGTAATCAATCGTTGGCAGCCGAACAAAGTGCAGTAAGCAAGAGCCAGAGTGGTTAATGGCAGCATCTGGCATTACACAATATTGGAGCATACAAAGGATGTCGCCACGATCAGTACCAGTAGCAAGCAAGGACACAGCCCAGAAGAATAAGACAAAAGGAGAGAAAGCCCCCATCAGAGAGGTGTTGAACCCAGTCTGCCTAGAGGAGAGGCTTTACGACCGGGTGCATGTGCATAAGGACAAGCACTTGAAAGGCTAAATCAAGCAGGTGCAATTGGTGGATTATCATATCCACAATTATGTTGTGTTCCCAGAATTTGAACCTGAGCGCTATTCAGAATGGAGGGGGGACAAGATCAGGACATCTCGGCGCCCCGAACCCACCATTAGGAACTGTATAATAGGAACTGTATAATTAGAAATATAGAGGAACCCAAAAGATTTGAAACAAGAGATTCTAATCCACGTTTCAATAGGTCTGGTTCGGTTCACAGAGGGGGAAAGGTTCACAATAGCTGAAAAAGTTCCTGCAGAAAGAGAGTCAGCAGCTACCCGATCGTGATCAGGCTCTCCACTCTGAAAACCAAAAGCACCCGTTCCCGGGCACTGCCGATCGGAAATCTGCGCCTGGGAATAAACGTAGAGTGGTGGATCCGGTCCGAGCGCCTTTCTCCACTGGTTCGAGGAGAACGCCTGATTGTTTCGATCCGAGCTCGTAGTTGCCAATTCTAGCCCCTCACGGTACTTGCACAACGCTACCCAACAAAAAGAATCTCTATTAGAGGAGGCTCATAGAAATAGCTCTTGAATAGACAACAACTTAGGGCTTTACTGGTTCGGCACTCTTAGGATACTCTTTAAGGGCCGGGTTCTGCTAAACATCTGGATATACAACTATAGGATCTGCTTCTGCAGGATCATTTACAGGTCCTAGCTATGCTGCCATCTTTTACTCTGTAACCTCTGCTTCCACTATTGAAAGGATACTGGAAGGGATTCTTCTGGCTCTAAAACCATAAGGGGTGCTTTGCAAGGTGCTAGTTATGGAGAAACTCGGTAAGCTGGTGCTGATCCCGTGTTGTACTGCTTCACTGGTCGGCATGAAAAACTCTCCCTGCTTGCCCTTGCTTGTTCTGTGTCATTCCACAGCTTGACCTATGGCCTGTGGTTGTGGGTTGTGGGTTGACGATGGTTTCATGCTAGTTCCTTCCCCGACCAATCACTTTCGCCCAACTGCAATTACTATTTCTTTGATCCGGTCAACGAGATATCAACAGCTGAACCGATGGCCTTTGAGTATGCTGTCCCTTGTTGCTACCTCAGCCTCGCCCAGGCATGAATGAAGAACATATCCCCGGTCCCATCTCCACTTTGTCCTACCCATCCTTCCTCCCCATGAGATTCCCTCCGGGAGATGATGTGGGGTCTGGCTGGAAACTAGCATCACCTTTGTGGCAACCACTATGGCCGAGCCTGGATCATCACTTGAGAAACTATTCATAAGGTATGTCCAAGCCCGTACCACCACTTGATTAACTACTACTAATAACAGCCGTACCACCACTGGATGTGTCAATGGGGGATCCACGCTCTCCCCTCCTGAATCGAGCATGAAAACTGACCATCTTTGAGAGTGAATCTCCTTACCCCTTCCGGTTGGATGCACGACCATGTTGAAAGGGTTTCAACCCGACGTTGATGAGATGCGCCGGGCATCGTATCAAACGAGATCTGTGTTTTTTTCCCGACACAATTCGATCTCTCTCTTTTCTCTTTTCGGCCGCTCCGCAAGTGCCACGAGCGGAGCGAAAAGCGGCTATGTTAGGGATTATTAACGAACGTATTCCATGCGGAATTCATTCTTGGATTATGTTCATATACATCCATGTATCTCTCGTTCCACTAGCTAGGATCAAATTATCACATGCCCGTCCCGTTATTACAACCTTCTTTATTTATGTTAAATACCACATTCCCATTGGATTTCGTCTTAACTGCGCTATTCATTCATTCGCCTCTCGGGTGAAAATGATCGAATCCTTCTATGTACATGTTCCTGCAGCTCGGAGTAGACCTGCTCATATTGGGCGGCTATCTTCCCATTAACGAAACATCCCCTTCCTTCCTAGCTCTCCCGGAATACAGACAGAGATAGGTGCTTTTTCTACCTACATGCATTGTGGCAGTAACTGGAGGCGGGGAAACCCAACCAACCTATGTGGGGCACCTTTCGGGCGGGTGTGGGATGCTCTCTGTATTCATCTCGTTTCTTATTTAATTTACCGGGGTTTTCAGAAGCTTTCTGTCGAACTCCTATTGAAATAAAAAATATACCAATAATTAAGTTCCCCGCCAACCGGTGGAATGCATCGCATCAACCTGAGAGCATTAGCCTGGTACATAAATACTTCCTCCCATCTTGTTCCACTTTGCTAACTTCTTCTTCTTCACTCTTGTTCGTTTTGGCTCCCTATTCCATCTTTATTTTCATATCCCTAAAAGAAATAGAAGCTCGAGAAGTAATATGTTCACTCGTTTCAAAACTGCATAGAATGTACAATTGGGCTCGCTGGGTCCAGGCTGGGAGGGAGACCCAACCCAATCCTTCGTCAGCGCCCGTACCAAGCGCCGCCCAGGCAGCATCCCAACCAACAACTCCTTGTTCTATCCTACACTCACTCCCATGACCGCGTAAGTGGAGTTTCTCGCGGGAGCCGATCAATATTAAGGAAGGGCCTCGCCCAACAATACAATACGGAAGGTAGGTACCTTATTAGATCGGCATGCCTGTATATACTGCTCCTGCAGCTCATAATTAAGTAATTAAGCAGCTTACTGAGAAATCCCACTTACACTTACTTATGGGCCTGCCTGCCACTACTACTCTTATGTATGGCCGATCCGTGGAATCCACAGTAGGAGCAGAGCCAGCCGGACAAACGCCACCCTATCCTATTGGATGGATAGCCCCGAAAGAAATGGAGTACGCAAAGGCTGCTTGCTTCTTATCCGTCGTCGAACAGAGGTTTGGTATCTCCTTGCTTGTGCTTGGTCGGAGTTCGGGCTCGGCTCCCACCCACTTATCAATCAAATAGGGAAGGCCACTCTATCTTATCAAATAGGGGGAAACCCGTACGACAAGAAAGACTGGTTAAACAAGCAAGCAATAAAGGCTCTACTGGATGGAGGTGGGTCTGAACTCCGAGAGGGAGGTGGGTATAATTCAGAGATTTAATTGGGTTTTAAATCCGAGAAGTAAGTGTGTATTGAGTGGCGAGAAAGGAGGGGCGGTTATACAAATTGGGAGCAGATGGAGTTATTAGGCGTTGCATCCCGGATCATGAACGCACAGATATTCTATGGGAATGCCACAGCAGGGTTGCAGGTGGCCATACCAATGGGAAAAGGACAGCATGCAACATCTTGCAAGCAAGGTTATGGTGGCCCGCGATGTTCCCGAATGCGAAGGAGTACACCAAGAGTTGTGATGTCTGCCAGATAATTGGGCGACCATCGTGTCGGGACAAGATGTCAATACACCTAGTGCTAGCGCCACAACCCTTTTATAAATGGGCAGTAGATTTCATTGGACCAATTAACCCATTGGCACAATATTCAAGGGAACAATATACTATTACTGCTACCAACTACTTATAATAATGGGCCAAGGATGTGACGATGCAAGATTGTTCTGTAGAGATAGCGGCATGGTTCATTTATGATAATATTATAATTGGGTTTGGAGGATCGGCACATGATCCGGATCCGCCTTCGATAAAATGGGCTTAGCTTGATCGCCCAGAACTCCCTTTGGATGAGAGCGCTTACATTGATCATCTAGTTAATCGCTCAGGTCCACCTTTGCATTATTAAAGGCTTTGGACCAGTTTAAGGTAGGCCACGAATCCATGCTCCAGAAGTGACTTTGTGCGGGATGGACTTCGGAGTAGGGTAAGGAGATAGATCAGGATACAAGTTGTACTGTGTCTGATGAGAATAGAGAGAAGGCACATTTAGATAAAGTTAGATAAAGTGTGCAGGGCTCAGGTGCGTAGAGATCGGGGACATGGCAAAAAAAGGTGTAGTGATTGTCCATATAGAGATCAATCAGGGGAAATAATAAAAGTATAAGAGTAAGATGTGTGAGAGTCGGGAGTAAGAGTGTAGAGGTCAATTTTGTACATCGAGAGGTAAGTTGGTCTTATGATGAGCAGATGGTGGCGAGTAATGTCTGCTGGCGCCCACTGAGACCTCTTCCTGTCATCCAATGATTACTACAGTTCGATCTCTTCCTGGTATCCAATTATTTTATACGGTTATATTAGGCTGTCTATTTGGATCCGCTGGGCCAAAGAAGATCCAGAGCTACCCGAAGCCATGCGGTCTATAGAACTCTTACTCTCTAACCTACCGTATCCGGTTCTACTGATCTAATGAACTGGGTCACAATAGTTGGTTCCCCCGCCTCTGCTGCTAACTCGTTCACTCTTACCTATTGAGATCTAGCCTACTTATTGAAGAACAATCTGTTCGATTACTGATAGAGCACACAGTATGGCGAAGTGCTTGTGATGTTTACTATGTAGGTTCTTAGTAACGGCCCCGGAGCATATAACATACTTGAATACCAACGTGCATCCGGTTCCACTCCTTTAGAATAGGTTATGATGCATTATTATGGTTCCACTGCTGGGGAAAAGGGTCGTTGGGTTCCTTGTGATGGGAGAAAGAGGCAGGCTTATTACGTGCTCTGGACCTCAGTAGATCCTATTCATCCTGTGCATGCTCTGGACCATCTTGATCCTAGGTAAATCACCGGGCTTTTTTATGGCTGGGAGGTCTTTTACCATTACGTCTACACCTGTGGTTGGTTCCACATATTTCAATTTCCTCATTTTCCCCACCCATCCTATAAATAGATTTTTCGTTACTATACGTAATTATGAATCGCATTTATGAGCATTTTAGGTATTAAGCACCCCGGGCCCTTGTCTAATAAACTGGAAAGGATGCTCTCTTTGCTTCCTACGCCTTTGCATTTTGTGTCCATGCCCTTCCTCCTATGCCTTTCCTACTGCTGCTCCTACTTCTGACTCTGTCTTCGCTACCTTTTATAGGGCTCTCTCCCCTGCTCCTGGTTCCATCCCATCAACATCTAGCCCTGGATCTAGGGGTGGAGGTAGTTCCATATCGAGATCGAGCCTTGTAGGTTGTATGATTTAGAAACAGCAAGCACTTCTTACCATCTTTGCACAACCCCAGCCAGCAGCATTGGTTGGTTCAGTGCTTCCTGAATCAACAAGCGTTCAGGCCATACAGACATAAGTGGTTTTTCCACCCATCATACCCTTATTTATCCCCTACCCCAGTGGGACCGCAACTCTTCCATAGGTTGTTTGGTTGAGCAAATGGCTGGTACTCATTGCCCCTGCCCGCCTCCTTTTCTATATAATACCCGCCTCCTTTTCTATATAATAATAGTGTTGCAAGGTCCCTGTTCAATAGCGAGTTGTTTGAGCAAGTTCTTATAGATACAGATTGGTAGGCGCAAGCAGTAGTTTCATTCAGTCCCAGTAAGGGTTGAAGGTGGCTCTTCTCACGAATCCTTCAGCTGCTATCTCTGAAAGGATAAGTTCCAGCTATGCCGGCTCTCATAGTATAATCTTTTCTGCCCACATCAGCTCTAATGGAGTGAGGGAGGCGCGCGCTGGAAGGAAGGGAACCGGAGCTTTCTTATTTAGTGGCTTTCTAGCTCGAATAGAACGGACCCCTTTCCGAAGCAAATCCTCCATCGGTGTTGTAAGCTCCACGTATCCTCTGATAAATCTGCAGTAATATCTGGTATGACCAAGCGTGGATCGTAATGTCGACACTATTTCTGGAGCTGGCAGATTTACGATGACTGAAACCTTGGCAGGATCTACCAGTAAGCCTTCTTTACACACAATGCGCCCCAGTAAAACACCAAATGCAGTACAAAAAAGACATTTATTTATATTGCAGGATAGCTGCATCTGCCAACACTTATCCAACATTAACCGCAGCTTCATAGCGTGATCCTTCAACATACTATACACCGTCCAGTCATCCAGATATAATTCCACAAACTTGTGAATGTAGTCCCGAAAAGCCACCACCACCACTCTTGAAAACACCGCCGGGGAATTCTTTAGGCCGAACGGCATCACATTATACGCGTATGAACCCCATTCTGTCGCAAAGCTGGGTTTACTCTTATCCTCTTCCGCGATGCAGATCTGATGATAGCCAGAGAAGTCATCCATAAACGAATAAGCCTCGTTCCCTGTGACTTTATCAAGGATCTCATCGCAGAATGACATGGGAAACGGGTCGTGCATGCATGCCTCATTCAATCCGCGGAAGTCGACACAGACGCAGATACCACCTATCTTCTTGCCCTGTATGACGATCGGACTGATCCAATCGGATTCCTCGACTGGAAAAAGAAACCCAGCTTTCAGCATCTTGTCGATTTCCTATTTAACCTGTTCATTATAATATTCTAATGTGGATTCATCCTGTACGACCGCTTCTTGATCGGGTGGGCGCCAGGCTTCAGCTCGATCACGAAGCTCAGAATCTAGATATGAATCTATATATGTGACTGCTCGTTGATGAGGCAGTTGTTTAACCCGTAGTGTAGATAGGGGCTAAGGCACAGGATCACCAGCAATATCGTAAGATAGCAGATCCATATATAGAGGGAATATCTCACCTTGTAGCAAAGACCCTTTCATAGTCAATCCTATCATAGTTAATCAAGTAATAGAATAGTTCATCCAGGAACTTAGGAGCTTCAATTAACCCTTGCTTCACCTTGGAAAAAAAGATGATGTCCTTAATTACTTATCTTCTTTGGCCATTATACTTAGTTGGACAAGCGGCTTCGCACCTTACGAAAAGAAGACTACAAGAGCACTAGTCAACATAAACACCTCTCTTATACTAGTAAACATATCTATCTTAGTCTACTCTTTATCTTATCCCTACCTTCTTCTACCAAGCTAAGACCTAGTCAACATAAACACCTCTCATAGTTTCTATCTACTAAGTATACTATCTATCTCATCAGTCAACTAGAAATCTTATTCCGTCACAGTCTCTAAAGGGCAGTATAGAATCTTATCCCGTCACAGCCTATAAAGGCAAGTACAGTCTATAAAGAGCAGTAGATACAGAGATAAAGGCAAGGAGATAAGGCTGGAGTTAGAGCTTTGTTAGCCCATAGTATGAGGGTCTATAGCCTGTAGTTATCCTTCTATAGAGAGTTATTCCAACCTTCTATAGTGAGTTTTTACTATCTTTAATACTGACTTACACAATCATAATTCTTATTCCTTCCCTATACAACCAGATAAATACTCTTTCCCTCTACCCACTTAGACAGACTAATTCCTATTACCTTATTACTTTTAATACTTAAAAGTACCTAAAGCACTCCGAAAGCAGGAGAAATAGCTTTCAACACCAAAACAACTCTCGGTAGAGAAACACCTACCTATACCAAGGTGCCCCGGTGTAACTGTAAATGAAAGACAGAAAGGGTGTGTAAAGTGGTAAATTCAGTAATATAACCGTGTAAAAATAAGGAGTTGTACATGGGAAATTCCCCCGTGGATAGCATGGGAAATTTTGAAATTCCTTTAAAACCCCTACCTTCTGGATTGGGAGAAGGGGCAGAGCCAGCTTTCAGTATCAGTAGTTGTCCATGCACGAGTATGTACCTGCCCGCCTATCCATCTAGCCCCCTCTCTATATAATAACCCGCCTATGATGTACCAGAGAATGAAGGAATTAAAGAATGAAATAATTTAAGAATCTTTTTTACCTTCTACAAATGAAAGGGTACTAATAGAAAAAACCCTTCAACCCTACTATTATAAAAAGCGAGAAGAGAAGTGTAGTGTACTCGCTCCCAACAAATAATTAAAGAAAGAAAGCTATATAGAAAGAAAGGAAAGCAAAATCATAATAGTAAAAATTAATAAGACTAAAATAAGAATAGAAGGGTCATCGATCGATTTGAGGGGAATAAATAGAGGGGAGAACCTTTTGAGCTCTGGCTTGCGATAAGCCTATATTTATTTCTTCCCCCAAAGACTGAGCTGAGGACCTTACTAAGCTGAGGACCTTACTGAGCTGAGGACCTGACAGGGAATACCAGTCTAGTCAAGCAAGACCAAAATAGTAATAACCTTACAGGAAGGTAAGGACCTGACTGGGCTGAGCTAGAAGGGGAGCAGGAAAGCCAAGTATCTAAGTGCAATGCCTCTGAATGAAAGAAAGAAAAGCATAATTACATATATAATAGCAGCTTCGGGCAGGGGAGATGGAGCAGGAGGGAGGACAGATTGATAAGGGACAGGGTGGGTATGAGTTCCCGGAAAAGCCCTCCCTCTTCTTCCCCTTATCAACGGTGTTCAGCTGACTTGCACTGCACTGATAGACTCTTATTGAAACTAGGCGCCTCATCTTTCTCTATTGCCAACTAATCCCTTCAATGTTCAATTCGTATGTTACTACCTTTTCGTGAATGCTATTCCGATCTAAGTGGTCCTATTCTGTGTCCCGTGCTGGGGAGCATTATTCTTCTTTCCATTCCAAATTCAAGAATACGACTGATACGATTCATTGGTCTGTGCGCCTCTCTTCTCACTTTCTCGTACCCCCCTGTTCCCCGGATACAATTTGATTCTCCTACGGCCGAATCCCAATTTGTGGGAACCATTCGATGGCTTCCTTATGAAAACATCAATTTGTACACGGGTATAGATGGTATCCCCCCATTCTCTGTGGTATTGACCACATTTTTAATCCCTATTCGCATTTCAGTAGGTTGGTCCAGTACGGAAAGTTATGGGAAAGAGTATGTTATAGCATTTCCAATTCGCGAATTTCTCATGATCGCCGTGTCTCGCATGCCGGATCTTTCACTATTTCATGTTCTTCCCGAAAGCGTGCTAATCCCTATGTTGTGCGGAGCTGAGCATCTTATATTCGCTGGGGTACCCACCCTCTGCAGGAGCCTTGTGCAGTAAACCCCCTACGGGCGGATCGTCCGTCGTCGTCAAATTGAGTAGTCCCCGCGAAGCTCTCGGGAAGAAGGGTAGTCTTGTGCGTAGGCATAGCATTTCCGGTCGAACCCGTCAGATGACAGACATCTATCTATTTCTTGGGATCGTGGGGTACTCCGCTCCGATGGGTACCTCGCACGTCAAACCTCAACCCGCCTACTCGAGTATTGTATGGATATGCGGGAAAGGGTGCTCCTAGGTGTAGGGATTGTGCCTGGTCGCGAGAAGTCATTCCTCGTAAAGCCTGGGGTGCAGATACACTTGCGCGAATTCGGGTGACGGCTACAAGGAAGGGTGGCGAGGAAGAGAAAGGGAACTGTACCCGACCAGGGATGGACGTAAACTCGTAAGCTATCAATTGGGTTCACAGGGATAATCGTCCTGGTCCTCCAAAAAGCGCCCGGGTTGGTTCCTTCCTCTGTCGTGCGTGGGAAGCTCTTGAGGAGGGAGTAGGATGAGTTGCTAAAACGAACGAAATGGAGGATCGACCCGTTATGATTACGAAGACAGACTGTTGCATTGGCTGGCCAGCCGAGGGGGGCTCGGGATATCTAAATCTGAGCAAGCAAAAAGAATAGATTGGTTCGATAAGAGGGTCCCCCAACTTGGATCACCTTAATAGAAAGCCCCAACATCCATTATCATTAACCCGATACCTCGAAAGACGCCCACTCCATAGAAACCATGACTTCCTCTATTTTAACGAAGTGGAGGGGTAGCCTCTGAGTTTACGACGGCTAGCTTTGGAGTTATGTTCTCTCTTCATTCTATGATGGCAGCTACAAAATTAGGACCAAGCACTAGCGGGTAAACGAACCTTAGGAGCCTTCGTAAAGCCCTTCTCTGTTTCCGCTGTATCGAGGCATAATGGCGAATCTCCAACCATGAACAAAAGAGAGATCGGTGGTTTAGAACCGAAATGCCTCCTGCTGCATCCGCGCAGCTCCCTCCATCCGTATTCTATCTATCTGAAAACCTACTATGGCTCGTGTTCAATGCCAGCCTCCAGCCTAGCCTCATTACTAGACTGAAGTTCGTTTCCCTGTTGTGGAGCACTTCGATTCGTGCGTGCTTCATGGTGTGCACTCGTTTGAATCGTGGGCGAATAACTAGTTTTGTGAGCAGGGGGAGTTTACCACCATCCGCTTTTGGGGCGTAGAGAGAGCTATGGACCTAGAGCATCCCTCCCATATAAATCTGCTGATAAAGAAAGCAACCTTGGTTAATTTTTAAATGGTTGGTTCTGCGCTAGGGGCGGGCAGAAGAATCCGTATGTCTCTGCCCCCACCCCACAACGTAGGTAGACCCAGTAAGAACTAGCCAGCTTGTCAAAACCAACCTGCCTATAGGGTAGGTGAGCATTCTTTCTGTCTTGCCAGATCGGTGTTAGGCAAGCATTAGGAAGTAGAACCGTAAAGGACTGGGCCCTATTATGTATGTATGTATAAAAAATTGGTCTAAAACTGAGTTTCCTTTCATAAGGAATTCTAAAGTTGAGATGACTGGACCTTACGGAATGAATGAACAGCCAGAATGGCCTGGAACTATTAGAAAAGCCCAACCTGTAACGAATAACACGCCCAGCCAGCAGAAATCCCACCCACCTATTTTCCCCTCTTAGCTAAGGGGTGGGTTGGAGATAGCATAAGGTACTCGGGATCTCTTATAAGTAAAGGTGTCGAGTTCTCTCCTCATCCCCAGAGTGAACGAGAGGTAGGCTCTTAATGAGCTCAGGTAAGACCTTTCTTTTCTTATTACTTCATCGTAAGAAACCCTCTTATACTTACTATTGAGAACAATTCGAACAGTGTTTACTGGACCTTACCCGAGCCCAGATAAGACGGGATCAGCTCAGGGGAATCTGAGCATAGCGTAAGGAAGGTCGGGACCAGTCCCCTTACCTGCCTGAGCAGAGCTCAGGAGCAGGACCTTCTAAATCAAACATTAGGTAAGACTTACAGGAAGGGATAACCTTTTATTCGTTAGCTAAGAGTTGGATATGAAGCTTCTGGGGTGGAAACGAAGTAGAAGACCTACCAATGGAGCTTCCTGGTTAACCTAGATTATATATGGCTGGGGAGGAAAGGTTGGGAGGGTTGGGGGGACCTGGTATTGACTTCGTGACATAAGTCGCCCTCATTCGTAAAGTCAGAGGGGAAGATGAGGCCAAGAAGATAAGGACTGGTGTGGGCCTTCCTTCGTTATGTTCAAGGCCCTCTTTCGTAAAGTAATAGGCTTTCCTGGACCCGGGCGGCCTCGTCAAGTAAGATACGCCTTATTTCCTTGGCCTGGTACTTCGTTACATAAGGGCCAGGCTTACGTTAGACCTATTTGATGTTAGGATATGATAAATCAATCAATCACTCGATATATAAATATCAGATGCACGTATATAATGATACTAGAGATATCATATGCTCATACATAATTAGACTCACTCGACTCATCAAATGAACCGACCAACCGGCACTTCTTTGCACCTGATAGGCCTATTTACCCATATATCTCCCAATCGCCAAGGGGATGGAGATGCCCGCCGGATTCCCTCTCCTGAAGGTACATCTTACTCACTATCGCACCTGAATCGGATATGATGAACGATGAAGCACCGGATTAAGGCCTTCGACTTATTTCTCGAGTGCCACTTATAAATAAAGACGGGGTTACCATGAAGCGAGTCTATTATCTACGTATTAACCCCGAAGCAAGGCAGAATCCCAAATTAGGTGTAGCCATTACTCCATTGATTTTAGGACTAACCATTTCAAAGCGAACTATGAACCTAATCCTTTACTAATCCTTTATCGGAAACATGAAACTCGACCATCAGGAAATTTTGTTTTGCGTGCCGCTCTGCGGTTTCTAAAGAGACAATTAGGCCTCCACGGGGGATAATCACTCAAACTCCATAGTCCCGCGTGCTTGGGATAATAGCATTCCAAATAGTCCGAATCTGTGATCACCCTTTCATTGTATTCGGCGCTCTTAGACCGATCGAGTAAGCTGCTTGTACTAGGTAAACCCGGCCTTTCTCCCCCCCTAAAGACACCAGCTAACTCTTCTACCGGGTTCAACCCACTCTTGAGAACTGGGAATGGCAGGTGTATCCGTTTGCCGCGGCACATTTCTCTCTTCCGTCAACATGATTGTTTCCATTTTAGCCCTGCCTGAGCAGCACCGTTGGTGGGCAGGGGGCCAGTCTGAAGCATGTGATTATCTCCACAGAAATAAGCATTGGTCGTTCTTCTATTACCCCATTAATGCTCTTTTTAAACAGTTGGATTGGTCGTCGCTGTGGAGGGATCGGAAAGAACATTGCCTATCTACCTGAGACCCTTTGATTGCTGGAGGAACTATCGAAATGTAGTACAGTTACCTCGAAAGAACCCTCTTATTATTTATGAGCTTATCCCGCATTTACGAGTTTCTTATTAATTGTAGGTAGTCCGCTCGCTATCGCTCGACTTTGATCTCTCGCTGTCGCTCGACTTTGCTCTCTCGCTATCGCTCGACTTTGATCTTTTGCTCGACTTTGATCTCTCGCTCGACTTTGATCTCGAACGAACTCGATTTTCTCTCTCGCTTTATGTCGCGATATCGCTCGATTTACGTGTCGTTCGTTTACTGCGCTTATTTCGTCCGGTGCGCTAGGGTTTATGGCGTTAAGGTCACTTACGCATAGCTCAGGTAAGGTCCTGGTCCTTACTTAAAGGTATTACCGGGCTAAAAATAGAGAAGGTAAGGTCCTGACCTAATACCTACCTGACTAATTTCATTTGAACCCGACCCTCCATAGAAGGCTACGAACTAGGCTGCCCTTTACTTATACTTATGAGCATGCCTTCCTCTAGGCGCACTACTGACATGCCCTCTGGCATAGGCCCAGGATAGAATCTCATTTATGCCTACCCGGCCCAGGTATATATACTCCTGCCTTCCTCATGATGCCTTCCTCATGCCTTCCTTCCCTCTGGCATAGGCACTACTGCCATGCCTACCTTCAGGCATAGGCGCCCAGAGGAGAGGGGCTTATTACGGGCATGCCTACCCCCAATAATCCATTTGAGGGTAATTTTTAGTGATGGTCACAAACACTCGATAGAGATAGTCACTCGATAGAGTAATTGACTCGATAAAGATAGTCACTTTCCGGTGAGTGCTCATGATTCCGGTGTATCCGATTCCGGTGAGTGCTCTTGTCTCATTCCGGTGAGTGCTCATGATTCCGGTGCTGCTCATTCCAGTGCTTATCTCTTCCAGCGCTTATCTATGATTCCGGTGTGTACTTTAAGCTAGAGACTCGCTTACGCTCAAACAGTGCAGTCGTACCGCTCACTTCCATCGACAGATTCCGGTGTGTACTTCCAATACCGTTTCCGCTTCCGCTAGCTATAGTCACTAATGGCTATGACTTGATTGCGTCGTACTAGCTAGTCAAGTCGTACTAATCCGCTATTCGATCCGCTATTTGTACTCCTATTCGTACTCCTATCTACGTGGGCTTACCCTTCAAGGGGTGTGACTAATGATTTCTTATTTGATTAGGAAGACTTCCCTTCCTAAAAGGGGTGTTTTATTCCCTTCCTAACAGGTGGATTATTACTTCCCTTCCTTCAAGGTGGAGTCTTGCCTTCCTGCAAGGGGTGTTACTTCCCTTCCTGCAAGGTGGAGTCTTGCCTTCCTTCAAGGTGAGGTTCTCTGACTTGCCTTCCTTCAAGGTGAGGTTCTCTGACTTGCCTTCCTTCAAGGTGAGGTTTATTGCCTCATGACTGGAAAAGTAGTGAGGTCGCTTTCCTCATGACTGGCAGAGTAGTTAGGTTGCCTTCCTCATGACTGGCAGAGTAGTTAGGTTGCTTGCCTCATGACTTAATGAAAGGGGATGTTTTATTTCCTCATGACTTGCCACACTTGTGCTAAAAGGGCTTGCCTTATGAATTTCCACACTTGTGCTAAAAGGGCTTGCCTCATTAACTGCCAAGCGGGCTATCGTCACTGCCTACTTCATTCCAGCCACTTGAGGCTCGAGGAGCGGGGCTTGCCTTATGAACTGCCAAGCGGGCTATCTATAGGTTGGCTAACAGGGCGGGCGGGGCTTGCCCATTTCTTTTGCCCTCCTCTAACGATAGTTTCAGTGGCAATAGCGATAGTTTGTTTCAGTGGCGATAGCAATAGTTTTAGTGGCGAGTTCCAATAGACATAGGGGTAAGCAAGGAATATGGGTTTATAACGGGGCGTACAAGGTATGGGTTGATAACAGGACGTACTAAGGACAGCAGGACAGTCAAGATAGACATTCGGATTGCCGACCGAAGGAAGCACTCGCTCTCACTCTCAGCACGGAAGCTGGTAATTACGCTGTTCATTGAGTTATGCGATCGAAGGAAGCACTCGCTCTCACACCGAAAAGCGAGGAAGAGCGTTAGCGAGAGAGCACCGAAAAGCGAGGAAGAGCGTTAGCGAGAGGGCACCGAATCTCTTCTAGCAAAAAACAACTTGCATTTCGAACATGAGATTAAAGGTTAGTTCGCTGCTATCGCTCCCTGGATTCTAGATAGAGAGCTCTCCCCCAAATCCGTTCGTCTTATTACACCAATGGCTTCTATTGATCGGCTTTGAAGTGTGGTATTCCCGAGGTTGTTCTTCTCCTCTCCCTATTACGAGGGCCGTCACTAAAGGCCCTTTCCTTTCATTCACTATTCAAAATCAATTTGATTCTATGGAGCCAGGCTCCTTTGTAGAATGCAAGTTGCTTTTATTTCTTAAATGCTTTCGATCCCGGACAGAAGAGGGCCATGAAGTGAAGAGGGCCTTTAGGCACTCACGTCAGGAGGTCGAGTGCTTTCCCAGCTCAGTTCGCTCTCACTGCATGAAAATGAAAAGCGTTTTCAAAGGTCGCGCGCATACATACGCATACGGGTCGATCGAGATTCCAGATAGAGAGCGGACCCTCGACCTATGCTTGACTGTCGTATACACTCCACCGTTGGACGCAGAAACCAATGCAGCATTCCAATACTTGAAACGGCATTGATCCTCTCCCTTCTCAAGGCATCATTAAACCATACGTAATTGGAATCGATGCTTTAGAGGAGCTTTAGAACCGCCCGTCGATATAAAGGTTGAGTGCAGACCTCTCCCTATTTTAATAAAGGTAAGCCAGTGCTCTCTATCCCCCTCAGGGTCAATGGTTTCTTTTTTCATTTATCCTTATATACGTTATTATACACCAATTGGCTCATCAACTTCTCCAAAACAGGTGGCATTGTAAGGTAAGCATCACCGATCGGTTCACAAACTGACCAGAAGCCGTCGAATGCATCAACTCTAGAATCGACAGCATCAACTATGGGCTCTCGGCGTCTACGTCGATGATGTGTTCCCATGTAATATCTATTCTATTTTTCCCCCGGTATTGGCTAGTGGTACTTGGACCAACCTCCATGCTGGGGATCAACTCTTGGCTCGGCTAGTGGCATCAAGTGAATCAAAACTATTCATCGAGTGGCTCAACTACCAGCATAGAGTGCATCGCCTCCTTCCTTCCTGGCTGGCTAAAGGGCACGTACTAATTGTCACAGACTATAGCTTCATGAACCGACTCTTCCCTGACCAGAGCATCATAAATGAACCAACTAGAGCTTCCCTGACTAGAGCTTCTAGGGTCAATGAGTATCCAGCCCAGCCCAGTATCCCCATTCCACCAAGCTATGACCGGCATCAACACCTGCCTGGGATCATCACCCCTTGGGATCGCCTGCATCAACAGCGCATAGAGCGCCAACATCGAGTAGAAGCAGCATTGAGTGGATCACCACCTGTAATCGATTGGCAGCATGTATTATCAGCATTGAGTACCGAGAATGCATGGAACACATCTGGATCGAAAAGGGGCATTGACTAAAAGCATGTAGTACAACCACCGAGTGGACCGATTACTTGAGTACCAGCAGCATTTACTCTTGGGCTCGACTACTGGCGTCACCTTTTGGATCACCTCTTGGATCACCTCTTGGATAAAGTGATCGCTACCTGAATCAACTCTTGGATCGCCTCTTGTCATCGAGTGGATAGGCACCAGCAGAAATTGACTACCAGCGAGTACGGTCCTCGCCACCTGGGATCGCTTTTTAGAGTAGCAGCATGGAGTATCAACATCTACTAGCGTCCTCGCCACCTGGATCGAACGCATATACAACAGGCATCGAAAAGGGGCATTGACTAAAAGCATGTATACCCAACATAGAGTGGATTGACTCTCCTGTATAGAGTACCGGCCATTGAGTACCATCATCATTGAGTACAAGCTGGCAGGCAGGCTGGCAGGCCTAGATTTTATGGCTTCGCCTATTTGCACTCCCACCTCGGCAGAGAGGAGAGGGGCGGGACTACGGACGGATTGTTCGATACTGACCCAAGTGATAAGGCAGGAGCAGTATGTTCTGTCGGTCGAACATGATGACGTCGAGCAGGATGCCGTGGAACATGAGGACCTATCCGTGGAACATGAGGCCGTGGAAAAGAACCAGGCGAGACACTGTTAAGTGATAAATCTCATTTATTACCCTATCCCGGAAAGTGCCGCTAATTGGAACGGGACTGGGAGGACCTGGAAGGGGGGACACAAACAACCTTACCTGGCCTTCTTCGCTGTAGCTCAGGGGACACAAGTGGAAAGAAATGCTCTTACTCACTGATATTGGTTCTATTGGTTCTACTCTCATGGTTCAGAAGGCAGAAAGAATAGGAAGGAGGAATGACTCAATATGCATCACAAGTAAAGGAGATGAAAGTAGACCTTATCCAGCTTCACTCTCTACTAGTTCTAGACTCACTCATAGCATCTAGTGGGAACTACAGAGGTTCAGAAGGCAGAAATAAGAGTTTTCTATTAGCATATATTGGGAACTACAATGGGAACTTCTTATAGTTGTCTATTTCTTTCAATGGAGAAAAGAGCTTCTTCGCTAGAGCTCAGGGGACAACACTAGTGGACTTTACCTTACCTTATAGCTTCCCATTGTAGCTCTTTGAAGTAAAGGCCTCTTTCTTTCAATAATGGATGGACACAACAAGAAGCTTCTTCGCTTTATAGCTTCTTCGCTTACGCTCAGTTAAGTAAGGTTTCTTTTTCTATTTCTTTTTCAAAGAATGGATGGAGACTTACCTCTAGCTTCTTCGCTAGAGCTCAGGGGATCGCTGACGCTCTGCTAAGTAAGCTCTTTCAAAGAATGGATACAACCTCTTGCTTCTTCGCTAAAGCTCAGGGACTGGACTAGCTTCACTTACGCTCAGCTCTATAAGTGCTTTCTAATAAGGAATGGAAATAGGAATAATAGTCATCCATTTTTTGATAAGGGTTATAAAGTGCTTTATTTATAGATGTGATAAAGAAAGGGGACTAGCTTCACTTACGCGAAGCTCTATGCTTCTTTTATTCTCCTTCCTCTCGGCTATGGAAGAAGTTGGCCTGGGTGCAAGGGCAGGTTATCAGAGATAAACAACAGCAGTAAGTACAATAAGTTTGAACTACTTGCTTTACTTTAGAGTAGCCGTACTACTTGCACTAAAGACTAGCTGTAGTCTGTTGCCGTAGCTGTGTCCACACCACATGCACTAACTAAGAACTACTACCTTACTGCTAATAGTACTTACTGTTGCCGTAGTTATTTCTCTACGGACTAAAGCACGGAAAAAGGCAAGTTACCTTAAGGCATGGGACTAAGACCAGGGACTAGGGACTTGCCGCTAGTCCATACCGTAGGCAAGTGGGACTTAAGCTAGAGTCTCTATAGTAGGAGTAGGTAGGTCAACTTCCAGTGCCAGTGAAACGTAGATATGCAGGTATCATAGTCGTTATAATTCATATAGAACGGCAAGTTCCCTTTCCTCCCGTTCCAAGCTTTCTTTCTTAGTGCCTTTCTCTGGGGAAAAAAGAATAAATTATATTTCTAACGGGTAAGTTAAAGCCTGGTTCTTTTTCCCTTTCCTACCGTGAGAGGGTGAGAAATTATCTTTATTTAAACTAATTAGATTCCGCTGTTTCCTATCGTGAAAGCCTTAACTTGCCTTAGTACTAGCCTTATTCCGGTAAGGTCTCCATCCTTAAGTTCCAGTTCCCCTGAGCTACAGCTCTGAACTAATTCTAGCTCTATCAGTTCCATTGTTTTGAACTAGATGCTATTAGTATTGTAGTTCCACTAGAGACTATTAGTATAGAACTCTTCTTTCTGCCTTATTCTCTTTCTCACTATTTCCAGCCTAAGAAGGTTGTCTCCATTCTTGTCATTCTCAATCTAAAAAGAAAGATAGAGTGCCCCGCCTTTGCCGTTCCGTGCCTGGCAGCCTTAGTCCGTGTCAATTAGCTTTAGACACTGGATTAGTCGACTTAGTTGCATGGACTGCCCTATGGACTTTCCAGGTCTTGCTTACTTACTTTAATTAGTCTATTTCCGCCCGTCTTATGCCGTAAAGACTTTATTACTTGCCTTAGTATTAAGCTTCCGAGAAAGAACTATGGCAACAGTAATAACTACTAGCTTCCGTCTTATTAGCTTCCGTCTTAAGCCGTAAGAACTACTAGCTTAGTCTTATGCAGTAAGTACTATTACGCAGTAGTCTTAAGCTTACCGTGTCAGAACTACTAGTTTTTCCGCTCTACCTTTCGCCCTGTAGGATTGTTTCCGAAAGGCACTAGAGTCTATTCTGCCTTCAGCAGCTTCTCCAGAATGACGGGTAATACCACTTCCGGTTTTCCCGATAAAGTAGATACGATATGACTAATGATACCGAATCCGGGTTTGATTCATTGCCTTCAATGGCAGACAATATTGATTCCCCTCTCCCTTATGGTCGAGCGACTACGTTCCTCAAACTCCCCAATCCCCTTTCCAACAACATTCATATCGAAGGCTCAAGTCGCCTTCGCCTTCGCCTTCGCCGTCGCCTTCGCCTTTCCTGCCTTTCATTTTCCCTTTCACTTTATCGAATTTTATTGATTCCCAAAATACAATACTTATTGGGCTGGGGCTGATTGGCTCCCTCAACTTGAGCAACGAAGAATAGGAGGGTTTCAAGTATTGAGGAAGAAAGAGGATTCAATATCGGTTTACAGGGTTCTATTTCTTTCACCAAATAGAATAGAATATAATATTAGCCCTCAGAATATTTAACGATGTGGTTATGGCGTGTGCTCGGTGGGGCGTTCGGGGCGTAACATTACTATGTCATTTTGCACCCAAAGCTGCCATAATCATTCTGCGTAATTACATGTGCGAGACACTTGTTTGGTCTGGATGCCGAGCTTGTTAGCATGGCGAAAGTAAAGTGAGTGGGAGGATCCTCATCTATAATTTCATTCCAACCAACGAATCTATCATTTCGTTCTCCTTATCGCTTGCGACCCCCTCGATGAGTAAGTAGTTTGAATTGGGGACTCTTCGTTCCCAATTCACTACGGAGTGTTTTCACTCGATCATCTAGAATGTCCTCTCCCCAATCAAGTGAAAGCCGAATATGAGTAAACAGTTTTTAGTTCTAGCCCATTATATTCTTTCTTCTCCTGAAAATAGGAAAAGTGTGAATGGCCATAGAAAGGTGACTGATAGACGTATGGTAGATGTGCCGCAATCCTGAGCCTGAACGCGGCATGCAATCAGATTTGTTTTGAATCTATTGTAGCGCACTACAAGTGGCCGGGCCGGTATTTATGGAACTATATCTATCTATATCTATGTATGATGGTTTGCTAGTGGGTGGCCCGCTCCCGGGGGAATGTTGTTGTAGGCGAGAGGGGTGGAACAAAGTAGTTGAGTTTGTTGAGATAACCCCAACCAAACAGGGGGTGTAGGGCGGCCTACGATCACCAAGTGTCTCTGGCGAACCAAATTCATTGGAATTCATTTCGGAATAAGCTATGCACGAAACTGTAGATCGATGAGATCATATTAGGGAAGTAGAAACCTCACTCAAGAAACTCCGGATCAAATTCTTACCTTACCCAAGAAGATAGATTCTATTGATGATTCGTTATGAGGTGTTTGTTTGCTCGAGTTATTGTTCGTTGTTATGTTCAACAGCCCTCCCCTGGCTATTAGTTTCAATGTATTGGTGAGTAGACCTAAGGATTTCATTTATATTGGTTGGATTTTCGTGCTTCTATCAATTGTTTGTCTAGCTTATGCTGCATGGCGAACAGCTTATGCATGGCGAAAAGGAGCATTGGAATGGTATGAGCTTCCGGGTGTTTGGATGGTCGAGGGGAAGTGGGAAATAGAATAAAGCCGGAAGATGAGTGTGCTTTCGGACCCAATGATAAATCCAATAGAGTAACCTTGACCTCTTTTGTTCGGAAGTGATTTCACCCTGTAAAATAGATTGTATTGTATTGGGAAAGACTAACCTGGGCCACTCCGTACTTGATTCTACTAGCTGTTGTTTCATCGAACGGGGGTTCGCGATTCAAATTTGATCGTTATGGCCTGGTACCACAAGATAGCGACAAGCCGACCTAAGAAGAACAGCACTGTGACCATTCATCAAATGGCCAATCAATAGTGAGTGAGATGAACTGACAGCCCGAACAACGAGATGTAATTGCTACGGGAGCATTACCTATTACAGGAGGAATGTTCAGTAACGATTCTTCGAGTACCGTTCGTTTAGTAGTACCGTTCGCTGAGTGGATAAGTGTCTTCCTGCGGATGCGCCTATTTGTGTTTGTGTTTGCCAGGTTGCCCACTACCTAAACCTTCCGGTTCGTATGGATGCAATATTTTCTTTGATTCACCAAACTGAGTTCTCAAATAGTGGCAGTCGTTAGCCAAGGAAGTCTTGGTTCGTGAAGATAGAACGTACCCAGGGTTGGGCCTTGAATGATAAGGGGGAAGCCCTTCCTTCGCAGAGCTCTTTGTCGGGCGAGCGACTCGTACCTCGTACCTCGACCCGGCGAGCGACTCCGTTTCTCTCCGTACCTCGCCCTTTTTCGGGCGAGTCACTTAACGTACCTCAAAGAGATAGCTCAGGTAAGGTTCTCCCTTGATTTATTCCGGCAATACGTTATGCCTCATATTTCTTCCCCTCAAATCCAATCTGTCAATCTGGTCATTAATTATATATGTAATTATGCATTTCTTATTATTTCATTATTATCGGAGTCTTTTTTCTTTCGGGCAATCATTCAGATCTTTAGTAACCTCCTTCCTTTTGCTTTTCTGTTGCCATTCTTCCACTTGACCTCAGCCCCTCAGACAGTAATGTGCTGTGGTTCAAGCACAACGAGAGATAAAAACAGGGATTTATCGCTCGACCAGCCCCCACACCAAATAAGTAATACAGGTGCGTTAGCTCTTTCCCGCATCGGGGAAGGAAAAAGAGCAGGGTTGTAAGAAAATGAAGAGTTGGCCGGTAAGGTCAATCCTTCAACAATGCTGCTGGTAATTAATTATATATGTAATTACGCTTTATTATAGACGTAATTACGCTTGCCTTCTCCTTAACACTTTGTTTGGATAAAGGAACGGAAACCTTTCTTGATTCGGTAGCTAAGTGGAATAGTGTTATGGAGTTATTTATCCTCTTTCTGAAATCTCTAGACTTAATCATGCATGCGATGCATTGCCATTCCTTAATACGGGAGAGTCCTTACTTTCCTAGGTCTGGTCGCTTCTTCTATAAGGAAGGGAGTCGTTTAAGGATCTCAGCGGTACGCCAGCATATCGTTTCCTAGGCCATCTGACTGCCTAACTGATAGGGGGATTGCACCCAAGTTGCCGTTCAGCGAGGATAAGAGAAGTGGTGAAATCATATTCTATTACAAAATGATACGCCTATTGCTAATACTACTCTTTGATTGCTTTTATTAGCGAATCCTTACAGGCGGGTTCTGTGCTTTCTTTCTTGTAAGTAAGGGCATAAAAATGCCTTTCGGCGTTGAGTCAGTCTGAAGCCGTTCGGCGTATTAATCTAAGGAGTGATTGGACTAGGGTAGGTAAGTTAGGTAACCGTATCTATTGGAAAGGAGTGCTAGTTAATGGTAGGTAAGTGAGGTAACTGTCTGTATCTACAAGGTGGTAAGTTAGGTCAATCTACAAGTGAGTCCTTTAAGGCTTATTCTTTCGTAAATAGATCTTTGGGCTTCGTAAATAACTAAGGCTTTGGTGACTCGTATATAATATAGATGGGGTATTATTTCGTATATTGGTGAGTTATTATTTAGTATTTGGTGATTGTCCTGTGATTCTATCATAAATAGAAAAGGCTTTGGTTCAGAGATGCTTTATTTTAGACGTTCTTTCTCTCACCTTATCTTCCCTTTCCCATTCCTTATCTATATGGAGATAGTGACTTAATCCCCCCATGTAGGGGCATGTCCATACTAGCTGGGTTCTCCTTCGTTAAGGAAGGGGCTTGGCTTGAGTTATCTCTCGTTACTGGTCTATCCCTCGCTCGTTACTGGTCTATCCCTCGCTCTGAATGAATGGGACTACTATCCAGGGGTACGTGTCCCCTCCGACCTCTCTCTTTCGGGAGTGAAACTTTTTGAACGCGACACTAACTCTGATTAGAAGTTAGGCTAGAGGGCAGTGAGATTCTTGGATGCGATTAAGGGAAGGGCGGATTCCGGACAGGTTCGTTATTCTGAGATTCTGCGAGCGAGCTTAGGTAGGACTGCTTTACCGAAATGTGCTGGCCCTATGAAGTTGACTGTAATTGCCCGGTGAAGCATCGAGAGTGACTTTCGAGCGAGTGGTGGGGAGGTAGTGGGGCTACTCTTATGTTTGGAGGACCAGCGATTCGAGATAAGTGCATTGTATATAGGGGAAACACCTTACTTCCCGTCTAGTGATAGGCTGCTTTAAGTCCTGTTCTAACTGGCGATAAACTGTAGGTGAGGGACGTAGGAGGCGCGGTGTATAACGTAGATCTTTATGAGCTGTATGGAATCCTGTGGCAACGTTTTCTGGTTTGTTGGAAATAGTCCCTGCCGAGGGATAACAAAGAGTCCGTGATGTCCCGGTGAGCTAGGCCTTCAGCGTGCTGGCCTACTGTGACAATCGAACACTTCGAGATTATGGATTGGATTGAAGGTCCACGTGGGATGGAACGGCAACCGAACTGCCCGTGGCACTTAAAGGCAATATACTACGAGTATAGTGGCGGGTGGACCGATCAGGGTACCTACTCATTCTTTTAGCCTTATCTATTATCTCGTAGCCCGCTGGCCTTGTGTGGAAAAGCTCGGGGAACCTCTAGCTCTGGATCTAGGGGCTCTGGAATTGAAACTGGAAGATCTTAATAAACCAGAACAGCAGGTGGCTATGGCTCTCGATCTGTCTCAAACGTTTGCTTTAATGCGGATAGCGTTGCTCCTACCTATGCTGCTGGCTATGAACCTGGATAAATAACTGGGTAAAATGATTCTTAAATAAAAACTAGATAAACTCCAACCGGATCAATTGGAACTGGAACAAGCTATGCTACCTTTGGCTTTGCCTCCGTTCTAGTTGCCGGTTCAAAGTAAACATCAGCTTGGTAAAGTACTGAAACTACGAGTGCTTTTCAACAGGGTATCCCACTTTATATGGATCTACTACTGATGTGATGCGAGGTCGACTAAATCAAAAACAAAATGAACTAGATCCGCTTGGACAGAAACTGCCTTCACCTTGACCTTTGCCTATATCTATGCTTCCTTTATTGCCCCGGTCCTCACTACGGGGTAAAATGGTTCTGTTTCAAATGCAACTATAGTTGGTACCTTTGCGGTATTAACTGATTCTATATAAATTCGGTCAAGGTCAACAGCTTCAATCGCCTTTGCTTCTGTTGCTGATTCAAGGCCAACGACTGGAATCACGCCTGGGTCAGACGCTGGAACTGGTGCTAGCGGTGCTGAATAAACTGATGCTAGTGGTGGGACAACAACTGGTTCTTATCTGGTTAGGGAGCCGGAATTAGATCTGCGGTTGCTTCAGCCTCTGCCTCCACTTCTGCAAGGTAAACAGCTTGCTTTGTAAATGCATATGGCTATGGATCTCGATCTCCAACCGCTGGATATAGGTCTGGTTTATTGCTTAGCAGGTAAAGCGTTTAAGATGTTTCTGTTTTTCTGTCTATCTTTGCTTCTGGTTCCTAGTCAATTGGATCTGTAACTAAGGACTCCGCCACTGGATCTTTCGCTGGGGGACTATGTAACTAAGCTAACCACCACTTTATTAACTCTGGCTCCCGTTGAACGAACCCAAAGAACACCGCTTTACCAGCTTATTATTAGTCGGTTGTTTACGGTGCCATGCAGGTGCCTATGTCTTCGCTCCGCAGGTGGTGTATATGCCTTTGCATCCGCATAACTCCTCCGAACAAATAGATATTTAGGACCAGGAATAGAAACCAGAACAACGGGCTTTGGATCTCAATAAGGAAGACAGCATCTTAGCCCAAAGCATCGCCATATGAACCAGCATCCTCACCACCATCACTAGAAAGATAGGTGGCAGAGGATCCTTATAAAGAACCCGTTCGAAAGCCAGTTGCACTCCCAAATCTAGTTCTATCTCTAGTCGCAAAGGAGCAAGTGGTTTATCCTGTTGATTCCGTCCCAGGTGGGTAGGTAGACCTTTTATACGTACTAAGTATATGGATTAATACGAGTATATAAGCCCGTATAATCTATTTAGCCTATAGCAAGGGTTTTAACGCTCGACCAAAACCCCCACACCCAATAGTAAATGAAAGAATGGCTCGCTTGACCATAATAAGTTGAGCGAGGAATACCTTAGATAAGCTCGTAGAAAGACGACTTCTTAACCCGCGGGAAAGACTACTGAGCTCAGTTTAAGCGGAAGCAAAGGTGGGAACAAATGCGAATACGGTTTACCTCGTGTACTCAAAACTAGTTTCAGACCCATACTCATATTAAACAGATCTATCTCCAGTTGAACCAACAGTAGAGGAAGTGGTGACAGGGGCATAGTAAGAAGCACCGTCCGTTGTTTATTCAATTATTGATCCAGTTTCAATTCCAACTGATCCCATTAGGGCCCTGAACCACACTGATTATTCTTATTCATTCACACTAAATAACTAGTTTCGGGAGCACGAGCAATTGGTTTTTCTGATGAGTGATAGCAAAGTGTACCTCGCAGTGAAGGTAGAGGAAGCGAAAGCTGGCTCGACCGTATGGGAGAGGAAGCGGGATGCCAGGAGGATTTATCCAAGAGCCCACCTATTTAGACAGCCCATCTAGGGAAGGGGCACAGGGCAGGGTGTTGCCGACACTGCGAGCGAGGATGTTAGTGAGTAGTCACCGATGAGTAGTGATTGATTGATTGGATTTGATCCATGCGCAGTTGGGTGAGTCCGGTCCCACAGTTGGTGGGTGCCGTTACACTAGCGGTCACAGGACAGGTATAAGAGACGGGCTTGACTTGATGGATTGACTCAATTGAAGAACATATTCGGGGGAGGCACTACAAGCTTGGCTTGGCAAGTTCGATGATTGAGGAGGTTCCAATGCACATTTCAAAGTCGATTTTGATGGTGATTGGCCTTGGCAATAGCGACGATTGATATGGCGTTGACAAGGGCGGATACACACAACACTTTATGGTAACCTACCTTTCGTCCTATCTCTGGGCTGTGAGCACACTTATCGGTCTGTCCCGTACCGTACCGTACCGTTCCATCTTCTGCGCTCTGCGTACACGATCAGTTGGTTCAGTTGGTTCATCTTTTCCCGTACCGTAGTTCTTTCTGTTCCGTCCCGTCTCGTACCGTCCTCTGGGCTCTGCGCACACTTCTCTGCTCTTCTGCGCTCTGCTCTGCGTAACAGTTCATAGTCCTAAGCTACGCTCTTATCGGTCCAATGCGCTCTGCTTTTCCTTCCTTCCACACGATCTGTTGGTTCTGTTGGTTCCGTTAGGTGGAAGAGGCACCATAGTTCCTTCCGTCCCGTTCAGTGTTTCATTAGTCGAAGTAGTACCATAGTTCCATACCGTTCAGTTAAGTCCGCCATGAGCTAAAGCGATGAAACTGGTGAAATGCTTTTCTTTCGGATCCAACCGACAAACAAACCATTTGCTAAAGCTCCTTATTCTAACGCTCTTCTCTGGTCTAGGTCGAGGTAAGGGGTCAGGGTTTTCTATGTGGGGTATAGGGTAGTAGAGGTATCTACCATGTAGGGTGGTAGAGGTCGAGTTCTCCGTAGCGGTAGAGGGTATATGTGTAGGTTCGAGGTGGAGGTCAAGGGTAAAGGTCAAGGGTCTAGGGTCGAGGTATAGGTTAGAGGATATAGTTCGAGGAATAGTTCGAGGTTCAAGGTTTGATTTTGAGGGGATTTATCCACTCCTCCCGGTGGTCGGACGAGGGTCGAGGTCGAGATCGAGGTGTAGCTATGAGAAAAGCGTATCCGCTGTAATTCCCTTAAAGGTATAGGTGTGTTAACGTGCATTATAAATGAGCATATATATTTTCTTTGTTCTTTCGCTCTGAACTGTTTCCCATTCTTTTCTTTACTCTACCTCGACGGAACAGCCCTTGACCTTTCTTTCACCTTTCGCCTTCATCACCAGACTCACCAAGGCCACCATCAGGCAGAAGACAGGAACCTTTACCCTTTTTCCTTTCACCTTTAGCCCGGCACCTATAGCCTAGCACCTATAGCCTCACCCCACACCCACCTTACCAGGGCCAACAGATGTAAGTAACCTTTTGCCAGGAGCCTCCTTTAGCCCACCAAGGAAGTACCACAGATGCCAGCCTTGAACCTTTCATCTTCAGCCTTCATCACCAGAATAGAGTCACTAAGTCCCGTATAAGGAAGGAATCCTTTTGCCTTAACCAAAAGCCTAAGCCGAAAACCTTTTGCCTTTCCAACAGAAGAAGCCTTAAACAACAAGTCCAAAATGAGATTGATTGAGGAGTTCTCCCGGGCTAGTTTCCTACCCGAGATATTCTTTTTCCCATGATGTTGCCTACAGACGAGATATTGTGATTGAGGTTTCCAAGTTGCCACCAGATGAGATATTGATTGAGCCAAGTTGCCACGATAACAAGATTTCTTTTTTTACCCCGTGTTCCCCTGCCCAGCCCACCAAGCACTCCAAGCGCCAGCCCACCAACACACATACCACTGGGGCCCCAACCCCTCACTTACATATACGGAACATTAGCTCCTACTTCACTTACTGCTACGGAACACTTGTTGTTCCTACCTCCCTGGGGAAATAGCAGCCAATTAAAGTTGCACGCTACGGAACAAACACAGCTTGTTCCTACTTAAAACCCCCCTTCCAACACACACCGGGGAACCCTTCACCCCACTCCCCCCCTTACAACCATAGCCCTGGGACAGGCGGACCTAGAAACACCAAGGGCCTACACTA
>Ga0228600_1000004_pt1:5000-33135 | contig 33135 bp, 13 predicted proteins | sample CRU5metagenome_FD_182730 | JGI IMG/M metagenome (GOLD analysis project Ga0228600, IMG submission 182730) | Spruce roots microbial communities from Bohemian Forest, Czech Republic - CRU5 | ecosystem: Host-associated > Plants > Roots > Unclassified | place: Czech Republic: South... | reverse complement strand
ATCCTTAACTAAGTAAAAATCATAGGGTCATATAGTAAAAAGCTCGGATAAGACGGAACTTTTCCTATTTGTATAGGATAAAAACCAGATCCTTCCTTCTTGCTCAGATAGGCTTTGTTCGGGGAGTATGAATGATTGATGAATACTTTCTGCCTGCCTACTTACTGTCACCTGTTGCAGATGAGGGACAATTAATCTTATTCTCTGCCTCCTGTTACCTGTTGCAGATGAATCTGCCTGCTACGCCTTCATAAGCAAGCCCTGCTACGCTTTCAAGAATAAGTAAGACCCATGCCCGGATCATGACATCCCTCAAGGTATGGCGTATTTGTGCTCGGCGTTGTGTGCTTAAGCCAGGTGAGCTTCGGGGAAGCGTTCCGTTCCCACCTGATAGGGGTATCATGCTCATATATCCAGTAAAGCCTAATCTCAAGGTGTCCTCCTCAAGGACCCCACCCAATAGGGGCATCATGGAAAGCAAGAAAGAGCATCATGGAAAGAAAGCCTAATGCCAGCCTAATCTCAAGGACTATTCTCAAGGACCCTACCCCACCCCGCTTTAAAGGATAAGCTGCATCCACCCCGTCTCATGTTCAGAGTAACCTTTTCCCGGGACCACGCTACCCTTCATATTAGTCATTAGCCAGAAGCAGCTCAAGAAGATCCGCTTTCAATAAAATGGGCATTGATCACCCATAATCCCCCAGATCACGTACCGATCATACCCATCTCCAGGGCTATCTCAAATTCTTTATTGGGCAATCCGAATAAGATCGTCAGATCAACAAGGATTATTTAATATGTCCTTAAATTAAATAGGAGTAAGTTTTAGAAAATGTATTTTCGTCTTTCCGGGAGGGATTGAATCATTACTTTATTTATTATCTATTTATTTCCACAAGATCAAACTGATCGTACCTGAACAAAAAGAATTCGTAAGGAACTTGCTATTCACTAATTTGATTTATTAGAAGGGATCTCGTAGGAAAGATGGCCGAGCGGTTCAAGGCGTAGCATTGGAACTGCTATGTAGGCTTCTGCTTACTGAGGGTTCGAACTGAACTAGGAAGGTCAGGCACTTACTATCTATAATCTGGAGACGCCACCTTCTCTTTCTTCAATTCCCATCTTCGTAAGACCAGGTGAACGCAGGAAGGAGAACTCCCGATAGGCAGGCCATGTTCCCACTCCTCTCTACCATCCGGACGGATACACCCACAAAGCTTACTCAATTTCCCTCTCCCTCCTCCCGTCGGTCGAGTGGCTCCGCCCCTCTCCTTATCAGTCGAGCGTGCTTCCGCACCCACATTGATGGACCAGGTTCGTTCGAACTATCTATCACATCTTGCTTGAATCTATCACAAATCTTGCTTGATACGCCCACTCTCTGAACTGAAATTACCACTGTAATGAAGGCAAGTTCGGTTGGGCCAGTCACTCTACCTTATAGGATTCTCTCTTTTGGCCCTTTGGTACCCCTGAGTTAAGTTTCTTTGAGTACAGGTAGAGTGAGGAGGGCTAGTATACGAGTGCAAGTGACTCAGTCGATCCATCAGCAGCACCAATGGCAGTAGTTTAAGCACCAGCATAAGAGACACATAAAGATCTAGTAGCGATTTCCGCACATACCGTTGCATAATATAGATATTGAGTTCCAGATCCATATCCTCCAGTTGCATAGAGACTATTAATAACCAAATGACCCAGTTTATCCAGTCGATCTATAATCCATTGATGACCGAGTGAAAATAGGAAAAGTAAAAGACGGAACATGGAATATCACCGGAAGGTTGCTGTGTTGGTTGGATAAATAACCGTCTTTGATCATTGTGTTCCATTTAATCCACTATACCTTGGACTAAAGGAAATGACGTCACACCCAGAGCCAAATAGAAGATGGAGGTTAGTATGCCTGATCCATGTTACTTTCATCATGGTCGTAGATCTACACGTTCGCATTACAATTTACTGCGTAGTAACAGTCATACTCACCTAGCCCCTTTTTTCCATGATCCAAGATTGAAGCAAAAAAGTGGTATAAACAACTATAGAACCGCCACACTGAAGATGCAGTTGACCGGGACATCACGGTTCCAATGCCCATACCCCCGATTCCATCCATCCCAAGCACGGTGCCTTTGCCCTGCAAGCAAAAAAGCGTTGCCATCGTGTTCCAGACAGATCGAGAGCATCTACACTACTCCCCTAAAAGCCTCTGTTGCTTACACATGGTAATGCAACGAAGTGGTTATACAACAGATTGTTGAAACCAATAAGTAGGGTACTTTCCCTATATACTACGTCATACCTCTTGATGGGACCTCGGCATTCCTTCCGATCGAATTGGTGAAGAAGAATCACTTCCATTCTGTGAGGATGTTCGCCCCGAAGCTGCTTTATCCCCGCTTTGTCCTCCTGATTCGAGCAGGACACAGACGTAGTTAAGAGGCTTGGGACGGTCTTTCCTTCGGTCAATGGAAAAGTGGGGTTTCGCTAACAAAAAGATCCAGTTAAGACCCCGATAACGGTTGGCTCACACATTGACGTAAAGTTACGTGGCGTTAACTCATATATAATAATCTCTTATTCTACGACGCTTTGGAGTATAGTGCCAGTAAGACTCCCATGCATAGAGGTGCATGGAGGAAATGATTAAGGAAAGCCCCTTAGAGGCTAATCTAAGTATAAGAGAAAAAGAATACTGCTCCGCCGTCTTAATTGCCCCTAATTCTGGTAATAATATAAAAATATAGGGGGCCTAGTCAACAATGAAGGGGAATAAAAAGCCAATAGTAGAAAGCATCCCGAGCTCTTTCACAAGCTCTTTCACAAAGATAGAATAGCACAGCCAGCCAATAATGGGTGGGTGCGCTTCGCCTCCTGCCAGTGAAGCTATCACTGGTTCACTTAATAATAATAAGCAGCTACCTCACCAGAAGTGAGCTCACCCGCCCACCCTATAAGCATAAGCGAGTGCTCTCCGAGCTTTTATATAAGAGGGATGTTAACAACACCGGGAGTCGATCTATCTTAAGAGCGTGCACTCGACCTTTTAAACGAGGGAAAGGACCGCTCTATATCTATAATGTTCGTGTCGGATCGGAATGCTTTGAAAAGGAGGGATATTTTTATTTATAAGCATTGAATGGGAATGGGCCGATGCAGGCTCTTATCATTACTGCTGTAATAACGATTCATCCCATTGGCTCTATTTTAGAAGGGGGTAACGCAGCTTTTGTTTGATAGGAGGGGGCAGGGCTCGATCGGGAAACCATATCCAAGTGCGGTAGTTTTTTTCGTTGTACAGGATTGAAATGGACACTAAATCTTCTTCGCCAGAGCGTTCTCTATTCTAAGAGCCCCACGATCTGGAAGTAGCGCGTACAATTCTTGTGAGATTATAAAGGTATGAATGATGCCGCCTGTTAGGTTCAATATACGAATGCTTTCCGGAGCCTCAAATAAAGAAAGGCCTTGCTCACCCAGTTATGTTACCGAGTGAATGGGAAAGAGTTGTTATTCCTTTAAAAAAAGATTTTATCCTTAGACTAAAGGGCGGATCTATTCTATATAAGCAATTCCCCATTTTGGGCTAGATCCCATGAAAACCTTGCTTCCCCATCTTAATCTTAGCTCAGAACGACGGAACACTCTAAGAAAGGGAAGGCTAAATAGCCCTTTTATTAAACTAAGAGCGAAAAAAGGAGAATAAGTTACAAGCTAACTGCTGCTCCTTCTGATAGCGCCATAGCAGAGACTCCTACTAGCAGGATACAATACACTAATCGCCAAATAGACAGACGGAAGACCCGATCCGGTGTAACTAACTCGACCTGATTGAGGGCAAAGGATCAAAACCTTCCTTCACCTGATGGCGAATACAAGAAGAGTTCGGCAACGCAAAAGCGGGCTTAATAATAAGAAGATCGCGTTAAGAGACTCGTCCCCTGAACTAGATAGTTAACGGCGGCAAGCTGTGATATTGCTGTAGGGTCAGAGCTGCACCGAAGAACTGTTATTATCGACTCGATGGCTCTGATCCGCGTGAATCAGACGGTGAGTGACTAGTTCTTGAATTGAATCCCGAGCGCCAAAGAGCAGAGGGATCCTGCTCGAGATAGGATGCCTCCGGGTAAAGGCCGCAAGAAAAAGGTGGAAAGACAGAAAAGACCATAGAATAGCAATAGGAATGTATCCGCTGCTATTCGACAACTTTCTCCGTGGACAAAGGCCCGCAGCTAAAGGTTAACAAAAGATTGAAGAACCCATGACGATCTCTATCTAAACGATACGAGACGGATCAGTCAAGGGCCACCAGAGTAACAAAGCTGGCTAATATCCGTGAGAGCGGAAGAGAAAAAAGGTATAGGTAAGTAAGGCTTGCACTGCACCTCTTTTAAGATCAAGGGGTGTTAAAGTATGCAATATAGAAAGAGGCTGATGAGCCCCCCAACGAAACTAACTAAACAAGGGTCGCCTGACTACACTACATTCAACCTTGACGGAACTTTCAGCACGGTCCGGAATTCGAAAAGTCTACCCTGACTACACAGATTTGACTACACTACATGAATAAGAATGGGCTTCCTAGTGCCGGCAACCACGAACGCTCAGGGGCTGGAAAGGGGCCCCAAGTAAAGCAGTCAAACCAGCCTCAAGAAAGCTGCCATCCTCATATCAATATGGATAGTCGGGCCTTAGTCTATTCCTTCGGAACCTTGGTAAGGAATAGGAGTGCTTTCCCCTATTAGGTACCTCGATTTCCGCAAACCTCAACCTCTGACTTTTAGAAGTAATCCTTTCGGAGGTGCATTCTACATTCTACCTTCCTTGGAGTGGAGAATCATGGTACCGAAATGATGTCCAGATAAATGATGTGTTTTCTTATGCAATAGCTACTCAAATTATGACTCAAGACCTAGAGCCTCAATCAGTAGAAGAATGCCGCAAAAGAGATGATTGGGACTCATAACGAGCTTCAGATTGCCTCCAAATATCTCAAAAGTGAGTTTGAGATGAAAGACCTTGGGAAGACCTGTTTTTGCCTAGGATTACAACTAGAGCATAAAGAGAATGGTATACTGGTTCATCAGACAACATATACTGATAAAGTCTTGAAAAGATTCAACATGGATACAGCTTATCCACTCAGTACTCCCATGGTCGTAAGGAATCTTGAAAATGATCCTTACCGTCCTCAAGAAGAAGGAGAGGCACTACTTGGACCAGAGGTTCCATATTTGAGTGCTATAGGAGCTTTACTATATTTGGCTCAAAATACTAGACCTGACATATCTTTTGCTGTGAATTTATTAGCCAGGTACAGCTCTGCACCTACTAAGAGGCACTGGAAAGGTGTAAAACATGTCTTCCGATATTAGCAGGGAACGAAAGATCTGGGATTCGACTATTCTAGAGATTTGTCCAATGATCAGAACATAAAACGCTATTCAGATGCTGGTTATCTGTCTGATCCCCATAAGGCTGTCTCGCAGAACGGTTATGTCTTCACAAGTGGAAACACAGCTTTCTCCTGGAGGTCTAATAAACAAAGTACAATTGCTGTATCATCAAACCATGCAGAGATCATAGCTCTTCATGAGAAAACCAAAGAATGCGTCCGGCTTAGAGCAATGATTCGTCACATCAGAAGCTCTTGTGGTCTACCATCTGTTACAGATGAACCTACTTTCATCTTTGAAGATAATGCGACATGTATATCTCAAATGAAAGAAGGTTACATCAAAGGCGACAAGACAAAGCACATTTCTATCTTTTTGTCTCTCCGGGTGACTGGATCGCCCCGGCAAAACCCTTCTTTCGAGTCCACCTCGAAGGGCTTCTATTGAAGTCCTTTCTTCCTCTCCAGTACCCTCCGACTGACTCTCCGTCCTCAACTCCACCTTCTCTAAAGGCGGAAGGAATAAAGCCATCAACGAGCCAAGGAGGCGGAACCATTTCATCTCATTTCTCTTCACCATAAATAGCTCCATCCAAGCCAACGGCAGCTGATTTCCGATCTCTCCCAACCCCCGAAGTCAGACCAGTCGGAGCCGAGCCGAGACAATGAACGGCTAATCTCAACCTTTTTTGCACCTTCCGCGGAGAAAGCAGGTGGTACAGTCATTTAAACTTCTTCCTTAAGTTCTCCATTATAGAAAGCATTCGTCGACATCTAACTGGTGGAGCTTCCAGTTCGTCGTTTGCAGCCACTTCAAGAATCACTCTCATCGAGGACTTTCTTTTAGCTACCGGAGCAAACGTTTCCAGGTAGTCGATCCCATCTGAGTCTATCCCTTCGCTACAAGACGAGCCTTGTGTCTCTCAATGGATCCGTCGGGCTTAGACTTTCGGGTATACACCCGAGCGAGTGACTAAACGAGACTCCATCCGAATCTCAGCCAACGGCCCCTTTCCCAGCCGATAGCGTTACCAGTTCCCAGGTACCATTCCTCAGGGAAAGGAGGTAGGAATAAACTTTTTTAGGTGCAGCTATACTAAAGTAAGTAGTCGGCCTAACCTTCGGTTCCCGTAACCAAGTTTTTCTTTCTCACTACTTATGTACTTTTTTCTGAAGTGTGGGGCAAAGCAAAGGGCGCCCTCTACTTCTACTTCTAACTAAAGGCGAACAGCCGGCATTGCAAGCAAATAGAGAGCCCCCGCCCGTTTGAGTCGTTGCGAGCCGGAAAGCGTACCGGCAGTTTGAGTCGTGAAAGGGCCGCTTGCTTAATTATATTATTAATATATATAATATCTATATAATTATATATATATATATATATATTATTAATTATAATAATATAAACAAAAAGAAAATAATTTTTTTTATCCAAACAAGTAAGGGCCGAGCGCGCTAGCGCGAAAGCATTAATTGTCTAAACTAATACTAAAATAAATAGTAAAGGCGTTAGCAACGAACAAGCAAGGGCCGAGCGCGCTAGCGCGAAAGCCGTTGCGCTAACGCGCATCCGTTTTCTTGCTCTTTACTAATAAAAGAGTTTGATTGCTTGTTCATTCCTGGGAAGAGTAAAAAGCAGATAGAGCAAAGGCCTCCTCTTTCCGTCCGCTCTTCCCGAAGTGAGCGAATTGCATGTAGCGATCCGTAGGGGCTTATAGTTTAATTGGTTGAAACGTACCGCTCATAACGGTTATATTGTAGGTTCGAGCCCATGGCTTCTCCTTGACTTGAGAGGGTGACAAGAAAGAATCAGGAATAGCTATCATAAATGGCGAAGGACTCAATCCAGCTACAGGTACAGCTTTCCCTTTCGGGGATCACGTGGAATATCTCCTCCGACAGACAGAATCTCCATGCATGCGTTCTTTCTCTCCTCTCCTCAGCCATACATCTCTTTTTTATCCTTAGGTTGGTCTACGATCAGGGAGTGCTTTCAGATTCAACGATTAGCTAGCGCTAAGACGTCCTCTCTTCCTTCCTTTAGACTGGATATAAAGGAAGATTGGTTTCCGCTGCTCTCTTTTTACTGTTAGTGGGATAAGTCCTCTAAGCTTCAAGGTCATTCTAATCTTGATATAGTTCCAACAGGCCTATTCTTTGACTCTCCTATAGTGTATAGTATATTCTTTCCATCTTCCTCATCTATAGGTTTCTAACAAGCTAGGAGAGATTAGAACCAATTAGATCTAGCAATCTCTTTCTAATTATTCCCATTATAAGATCCACCATTGAGTGAGGCATCCTTTCGTCTAATGCTTCCGATTGTTTATTCATGAAAGATCTTTCAGATTGAACGGAAGCGTACGATTTAATAAATAAGAACGGAAGTGTACGCAAATCGACGGAAGTGTACGACGATTCAACAAATCGACGGATTCAAATCGACGGAAGCAGGTAGGGAGAAGATGGATTTCTCTTGTTTAAATGGACAAGTTAAACGTAGATATGCGAGTATCATATGTGAAAACGTCTAGAGCCGTAGAGTACAGCCCATGCACTATAGCAGCCTTAATCTCTATTTCAATCTAGATAGAACTTCTTCTTATGTAATGGTTTTAGAACTATAGTTTCTCTACAGCTAATAGTATACTAAGCTTCAGACTACAGCTTATAGTATAAAGTGCATGTACTTATTAGAGCTAATATACTACTGCATGTGGACGGCAAGCAATACGACTACTGCATAGACTCAAGCTGCTAGTACTTCTGGGCTAGTAGTACTACTTGGAAGTTACAGACGGAAGCTTTAACTCTATAGTAGGAGGCTAGAACTCTACTATGGCCTTACTCTACAGCTACTACGGCAAAGGCTGCTCATAAGGCAGTGCAGTTAATGCAATGACTAAGGCTCTATTAAGGCTAATTTACATGGACTAATGCAATGGACTCTAAAGGCTTTCACTCTAGGCTATAGTGTGCATGGGCTTGACTCTATGGCTCTAGCAGAGATACTCTACAGAAGACTACAGCTTATAGTGATTAGAGCTAATAGTACTTACTGCATATTACAAATTACTACAATGGAAAGGTGAAACGTATAGATGCGAGTCTCACGAAGTAGATATGCAAGTTCATATGTACAGACAAAGAAATCAATCTTGTTTTTCTGGTGATAGCATGGCTGCCCTTCAGCCTTAGTCCGTAGAGTAAGCTCCAACAGATAGATTACAAATGAAATGAAAAGTGAAACGCAGAGATGCCAGTATCATCTGTTAAAACGTTTAAATGCCAATATTATATGTATATCGATGTATTTATGTAGAGATCTAGAGAAAGGGCAGTGTATATAACTTGTGCTGTTGTAAATCTATCTTGGTGGTGATGGTATCGCTCACATAGCCTCCCTTGCACATAGTCGTTCACTGCATGCACATAGCCATCATTCACGGACTGCGCATAGTCCCTTCCGTATGGGGCCTTCTTTATTTATCGGGTATGGGGAAGTATGGCTAGTACTGTCTGGCTATGACTGATTACTGCATGTCATAATCTCTATGGCTATGATTGGCTATCGGCAATGACTCCTGTAAATGATCGGCTTGCAATGACCTCCCGGGAATGACCAACTATGAGAGGTGGAGGAGATGGAGATCAAGGGCAGAGTTCGAAGGTTGTCTTGTCTTAATCCCATATAAGTAAGTACTACTAGCTTTAAAGACTGCTTTGCTTGTCTGTTTCCGTAATGACCCTTTATGAGGCTATCGACTATGATCAACTACTTGGCATTGCCACCTGGGATCAAAACCTGGCTATCGGCTATGCTCGGCTATCCTATGGATACGCCCTAAAAAGGCATGGTTCATTGATTTCCTATGCTATGCTACTCATTGCCAAGAAACAACTTGTCTCAATCTATAGACTATCCCCCCTTTACCCCCGGAGTGGGAGTAGAAATAGCACTTGCACTCACTAAGGTACAATAAGGTAAAGCCCTCCTGCCGTACCCTAATACGAGTCTACGCTTCCCTCTTTTGGGAGGTCCTCTCGCTCTCTTGGGTCATGCACCCGGAGGATTACCCTTTTTAATACCTCCGTCCATAAGACAGAAAGTACCAGTTCATTTCACTTATTGAATAACCAAGGCAAATAAAAATCAACATGGATCTCGACATGTCGTGTGGTGCGCCCCTCTAAGAGACCTGCAACTTGCCTTTCTCTATCGCTCAACAACCTCAAAGCAAAGGGAAACTATCTGAAAGGGTCTAGTTCAGTAAAGAAAAAAGATCTTTGACCAATCCTCAATTAAAGAGAAGGAAGGGGGTAGGTTCGTCTGACCCCATAAAAAGGCAATCTTATTTATAAAAACGAGCAAATTAGGACCCGGAGGGACTCTTCCGAGGTACGAGGGGGAGGAGGTTTTGGATATGTTCCAACTAAACTTCTTGCCTGCTGGGCCAAACCAGAGCTCTCTCTTTAGTAAAGTGAAACGTAGATATGCGAGTCAAAGTGAGGTGGTTGTAAATGAGGCGTATTACCCTTCAGAGGTGCATCATATATAATGAGCTGTAGTAAATCGCTCTTGCTTGGTGTGCCATCGCTATGACTCACTCACTAACAGGATCATTCCCGTACCGTGTTTCATACCGCCCCGGTACATACCGTGATCGAACAGGTGGGCACGTAGAACTCCTTCCTGGGCACGTACAACTAACTGGGGGGAACTTGTAATCGTTACTTACTGGGGATCAACTGTTGGATCGACGGGATTTAGTGCGAAACCACCTGGCATTGACACAGGACATGGAGTACCGCTAGTTCAGAAACACCTGCTGGCATAGGGAAACGATCTGCAAGGGTATAGTTTAGTAACAAGAATCTCCATTTTCTTGCCCCGATGATAGAGGATATTCCATCCGACTCAATAACAACGAGGTTTCTCTAAATAAAAACATCAAATCAGACGAAATGAACAACTAAGCATGCATGGCTTTTTTTACTTTTTTCTCTACCTTTTGAACATGACGAATTTCTCTCTTCTCTCCTTATGAATGGTGTGTGAAACCTAAATGGGTGCATAGTATATAAATAAGCGTATTAGTAACTCGCTCTTGGTCTGTATCGAAAAATAGCTGTGATAAAAAGCCTGCACCACATGTACAGCGAATATTCCCTTTTCTTGCGCCACCCACAAGCTGCTAGTAATCTCACTCTAGCAAGACCAAAAGGCTAGGCAACTAACGCTAGCAACATGTGTAAGCATTCTATTGTATGTGGATGGTGTAAATTGCCTTTTTAGTGGGTCCGATCCTTTCTTTCGGCCATGGAGTTGAGAAAGGGGACTCCTCTCACATGGACTGTTTGGAGGAGCTAGGGTGGTTGCACCTCAAACTGGCACAGCCTGACCTGCCTGCATGAATGAATGAGACTACTATTTTCAGTAGTGGCAAAGATGGCATCGGCAGCACTGCATGTGGGAAAGAAACTGCTGGTCAGTAACAACCGGGCACATGTAATTGAAACTGTTCACGCGGGTTGTGTATTTAGGGAATGGGTGCTAAGGATCGATCACCTCTTATAATGGACAAGTTCAACGTAGAGATGTGAGTATCATATGTATAGAGTAGCATCTGTATAGTTCTAATTAGCTGTAGTTAAACTCTGAGTCCCAGTAGTAGTTGTTTCTAGGTGGAGTGAACTAGAACAGAAAGCAGGCATGACTACACAAGAATAGAACCGGCCTTTAGACCTGCCATAGCATTGGTTGTTCACTCTGCTTTCATCTCTGTTGAACTTCCGCTTCCGCAGCAGAAGCCAAAGCAGAGAATCCTCAAATCTGTATCCGTGCACCTCACACACTCTTGTATGTGGACTACGCAGGTTCCTTACGTTTATTAGCGGACTTCGAATCGATGGCATCCTAGTCATATAGAAACTTCCTGAAATGGAATTCTGGTGTATCAAGAACAGTTCACGTCGAACTAACTAGGCATGCATGGTGGGTCTCACCACAACTTGTAACACCTCCTCCTGGGCAGGGTGAAAGAAAAGCAGTAACAACCACCTCCTGTGAACATGCGGATTAGAGCTCCCATGGATTCCCCATTGGATTATTCCCACTGGATTTATTATTCCCATTGCTTATTTCCCTCCCATAGGAGTATCGCCATTGCTTATTCCTCCCATTGGATTATTCCCAATTAGCGGAGTATCCTCTCTCAATTTGTATTACCTCTCCTTCAAAGAATGGAGGCTTAAGGGGCTTCTATTACGCTTTCACTCTAAGTCGTATACTGGCTTTCACTTGGAACTTAGTGCATGTTCAAAGCTAATGGAGACTATAGGAGGCTAGTATCTTACTTACGTTACTGGGACACACATTAGAATTCATAGATTGTACTCTTAGTAAGCAAAGGAGACAACAAGAAGCTTACTCGCTGTAGCTGCTGGGGCATCATAGCGGGCCACTTACGCTCAGCTTTTAGTTAGAGTCCCCTATTAATTCAAATCACGTAGATATGCGATATCATCTCTTATTGATGTTCTGACAATGTGACTGGCGGATGAGAGACTGGCTATTGGCTGACCGGTTAGCTCAGCAGGAAGGTCGAAGCGGTAAGTTGGCGTAGATCAGCGAGCGTTCAGTAAGGCGGCGGTGTTACTTAACCGAAGGCAGAAAGAAATAACTGTTCCATGGGAAAGGTCCAAATAGGAGAGCTCTAACTTCCCCATTCCCCATTCACTAATTTCCTTTCACTTAACGATACGCTACGATGGTTACACGATGCAGGTTACACAATATGAATGAGGTGAGATTAGCTTACACGTTGAGATACACGAGCGATGCAGGTGAGATTAGCACGATGCGATGATGAGGACATGATGCAGGTGAGATTAGCTTACACGTTGAGATACGATTAGGTACGATGCATTGATGTGGTTACTCGACTTTGATACTCGAGCTGGGCGGGCTACTTGGCTCGGCTACCGGTTATTGAAAACAGCCTCAGTAAACATTATTCGCTAATTCAATTGCTACTTTGGGGGGCACAACTGGGAATGACTCATCTGACCTACTAAAGGGATTTTATATTTACTGAACTATACCCTTTCAGATAATTTACCTATAATTCCCTGGTGGTCATCCACTCAAGCCAGGATTCTTTGCCGATAGTCGAGCCAAGAATCGATCCCAGCTGTGTCGATGCACTTGATTACAGGAATATTTGCTGGTACTCAATCCAAGAGGTGATGCCAGGTTTCAATGCACTCCATACCAAGAGAGGCAATACAAGAGGCGATCATTCCCAGGAAGTGCTCATTTTCAGCCGATCATTGTTGAGCAACATAGCCAGAGGGGCAGTGCCAAGAGACAAAGCCCCCATCCATGAATACCCGAGAATCTATTTACCCTATCAAGCAACTTACCCGAGATAGGTTATGCCCCCTCACCCATATCCCAGAGAATAAAAATAAGGACTTACCGACGGAGGAGATATGGATGGATGGACTTGGATATTATCATATATAACGCAAGTTACCGCACCTATACCTTAAGGGAAGGGGCCTTATTCGAGTTGATCCGCTTATGGCTACTGTCTTAAGCACCACCGTTGGGGGCAGGCACAATATCCGCTTGGAGCAGATTCTTTCATAAAAACCTTCGCATTTGCTTTTCATTTAGATAAACCTTTTGTTAGAGGGGTCTGAGGAAAGATCGGGTCATCCCGGGTATTCAGAATGATTTTCTATTAATGAAGATTGGCATTTCATAAACTTTCTCTATAAATCGACAGACACATAGCCCCCCGACTCTCACCCTTGAACCTCGACTCTCACCCTTGAACCTCGAACTCTTACTCAAACTCTTCCCTATATGGAAGAACCATAGCCCTATCACTCTTCCGCAAACTCTACCTCTTCTTACAACTCGACCCTCGAACTAAACCCTACCTTGGAGGTGTCATTGCTAGCCGGTCAGCCAAGAGCCCATGCCGAAAGCCAATAGTCGATCCAGATGTGGGTCCATGCATTCTCGGTACTCGCTGGTAGGCCATGCCCAGGGTTCAATGTCAGGGTTCAATGCCAGGTGTAGATCCAAGAATCGATGCCAGGTGTAGATGGTGATACGCGATGCTGTTGATGTGCTACTCAACGCTGCTAGTCGACGCACTCCCAGGTGGCGCTGCCGGTACTCATGTTGCTACTCAATGCCGGTACTCAATTCCAGTCGCAGCGAGAGAGAAGGACCACATCAACACTGGACAAGAAAGAGGATGGAAAGGAAATAGCCCCCAAGTTACCACCAAATGAGACTGATTGATCCATCGATGCACTACTTTGTTTGGAACAGGCACTCAGTTTGGTTGGACCAAATCTTCAAAAACAGCCTCATTCACCATTTCTACTTATCCGGGGAATATCCCTAATGTTCCCTCCCCCCGATCATATCAACAGCTTGCTATGTCACGTACTTATTGCTAAGCTTTGTTAAGCCCATATCTTTCTAAGCCTTGTATTCCTCCTGTAGTTGGATCCTTCGTCTTGTTGTGAGATACCTCACTGCTATGCTTTGTTAAGCCCATATCTTTCTAAGCCTTGTATTCCTCCTGTAGTTGGATCCTTCGTCTTGTTGTGAGATACCTCACTGCTATGCTTTGTTAAGCCCATATCTTTCTCTTTCTAAGCCCTGTACTCCCTCGAAGTTGAGGGAAGATAATAGTACTTAGACAAAGTGATAGCCCTTACCAATAGAACCAATCTTACACACTTATCTTCCCTCAAAATCTGTACTTCTACTCTTTTTTGGGAGGCCAGGTAAGAGAGAGGGAGTTAGCCGATGTTGGTAATAATCCAAACCCTAACAAGGTGAACCTCCCAACCCTAACCCTGACAGAAAGGAAGAAAGAAAGAGAGGCAAGTCATAAGGCAAGAACTAGAGAGGCAAGAACTAGAGTAAGGCAAGTCATCAGGCAAGGTCCTCAATAACGCGTTCGCTCCTCAATAACGCTAGGATGGTTGTTAGCCCCGCAGGGCAAAACTAGAATCCTGCCAATCCTCTAGAACCAGTAGAAGACCCCGTAATAGAAGAGCCATTAATAGAAGAGCCAGTGGAAAGCCAGTAGAAAGTAGAAGAGCAACTAACGACTCCTTTATTTCTGAGGTCAGTCTTATCAATATAGTTTTAGCATATCTATAAGCAGATTCTCCGGTTCAATAGTAAGCTCGGGAGCCCATATACCCCAACCAGTTTGATAGCCAGCAGCTGAGTCACCCTTGCATTTGACCGGGCGGACCCTAGCCATATAACCCAGGATCACTTCCTATTCGAGAGCTTGGGTCAGTCCTAATTTAACTGAGAGAGCCAGCTATAGAAGCAGTTGACCTCCCTCCCTCCCAGGTGAACCAACAACAAGTTGAACTCAGCGGCCAATCGCTTGTAGTAGGGTAGCGGATGGGTATTGATCTCACATACGTGATATTTATCTCACATACATACATATAGAGAACAGGCGGGAGGTTGCACTCGGTAAAGTAATATAGATACAACCAGAACGCATCGATCGGAAATATTCATAGGGGTGCACGTTCATCTTTGGCCCGCCGATCATTCGATTTGGGTTGCTCGGTTGGGGGGCTTAGCAAGCGGTGATTAGAGACAATCTGACTGCGCTTAGCAATGGGTGGGCCAACGACTCCCCTAAAAAGACATAGCAAACAGAAACTATTGTCTTTTATTTTATGATCCCTGTCCCTGACCTTACTTATTCAATTGATCTGGACTGATTGATTAATGAGAATAACCTGGTCACTGTATCCCTACGCTACGGCCTTGGGCTTTACCGTCGCCCAGTGCCCCTGAACCTTATCCCCGCGCATGACCTCCTAATCTGGTAAGAACCTTTTTGCGTTATAGTGTCCTCCAGACCCAGATAAAGAGCGCCAAGGTGAATAGGCGGACACTGGCAGCACTATATATATTGTCTATTTATGTGATAGTCAGACCTTCCAGTCTAGTGTCTGGACTCCGAAAGTCTTAGTTCCTTCGATTCGCTGCTCGGTAGCTGGAGAAGGCCAATTTGTTTCTTTAAAAGTGTCATTATTATACGGTGGGAGCGATCCGGCCGCAGGTAGCTGCTATTGTTTTGTGCGAGCTCGCTGCATCTGATAGCATTGTTGCTATTGACCAGCAATTATTGCGCATCACTTACTTGAAGGGGGGAAAATCGGAATCCAAGTGAGTAGGTTGCTCAGTGAGCTCCGATTTATTATAACCCCGAGTGATTGGAAAATGTCATTTGGGTTACTTGGCCTTTGGATTTCTAGTATGGTTTACAGCTCCCTCCTTCGCGTAATCAGGTAGAGTGGCTTAAGCAACCTATGGTGCATTTACCTTGTATGTAGTCGCCTGGGGTGCAGCGGAGCATTGCCCCGAGAAGATGGTCTCCCTTTGGGGACAGAGTAAACCCCTATAATGGCATTGGGGCAGCACCAGTTGCTTAGTAAGTTTACTTTGTTGGAACGATTAAATGATATAATAGCGAAGACAGAGCCTGTTGATTCAGAAGTTCCAATTGCATTTTATAAAGAACCAGCGGTAGATCTGTACTTGGCTTTGTCCCTGCCTTTGTTGCCTCTGCTAAATGCTTGGATGCATGTGCACCCGGATCTGCTACTTAAGCTGCTGCTAGGTAAACTGGCTTATTTCCAAAAGGATCTGGATTTCTAACTACTAGCTATGGCTCTGCAACCACTACTTACGCCTTTGCAACAGGAGAAGCAACTAGCACTGGCATGGATGTTGGCTCTACGACTAGACCTGCTCCCTCCACCAACACTTCCTTTTCTTCTGTATTTGGATTTGCAACTAGATCTACTGCATATGAATCTACTCGATCCCGGGATCTGCATCGGAATATGTACCTGGGACCAGAATTGGATCTTTCTTAAGGCAAGGTGATAGTGGGGGTGTAGGAACAGGAAGAGAAGCTGGCCCTGGAACGGGATCTTTCACTGTGATTACTACCTTTGTTCCTGCTCCTTGCGAGGATGCTGCTATCTTTCCCGTCTCTACAGTTTTCACCTTGGCTATGACCTACATAGAACCACCCGCTACTGGGACTAGATCCGAAATGGACTATGGCTCTCTCTCCGCTTTGGAACTAGAGGATCTGCAATTGGATCTGCGAGTGTGGACCCGCTCGAACGGAAACTGCTTCTTCAACCACAGGTAGCGCCTCTGTCTTAGCCGTTAATACTACCACCTATGCTTTTGGTTTTGTGACTGGATAAACTCGGGACTATAGGAGGTTGCAGTTTCACCGATTTAGCTTTACCCAGTTATACCACCAGCAGTAGAGTAAGCAGCCAGAGGAGAGGCAAAGCCAAGAGCAGCATCCCTTCTAAGGTTCCATTGTCCGTAGCATCCCTTCCAGTTCCATCCATAGTAAATAGCATCCCCTCCAAATTGAGACCCTGCTAAGGCATAGGCGGTATCGTAAGCAGAAGTAGATATGCCTTGGCTAAGCTATTTATTTGTCTAATCTACCTGTCTCCTCGCTGTCAGTCTCTGTCGAGGGAATGCTAGAGTGATGGGCTATAACGCACAGATGATAGACAACCGAAGAGACGAGCACCAATGATAGACGAACATCAAGACGGACGAACACAGGGTCGGGCACACCCAACGCAATAACCGATCAAAGCACTTGATTAGGACCAGGGTAAACAAAGCATAAAGGCCAGCCGAACGCAAGTTCTTATTAAGTTGAGCGAGAGCTATAACAGTAGAACCGGCATCACGCTACAAAACATAGGCAGAGGGCGAACCAGACGCAAAAGTACCTTGAATAATGGGTATCGATCATTTTTTTTGCGCTAGGCAGGCGCAGGTTACCCCGTACCAGTGAATGATACCAGTGACCCATCAGCATCAAAGGTAGCGAAGGCATAGCCCGTTCAAAAGCCAGGATTCGAGACTGCCAGTGAAGGCTTAGCGGCGAGAGAAGTAGTTTATCTTATTGATCCATCCCCTAAGCATAGTCATAGGCGAAGCTAGCAGGAGTTTCGGTTCCAGGCACAGATACAGTTGATTAATAACCAGCATCCAAGTCCGTTCGAAAGCCAAATCCTATGTCATAGCCCGTTTTATATCCAGATTCATATCCTCCAGGTACAGGGGCAGGTGCAGTTTAAGAAGAAGCAAAGGTAAAGGCCATAGAGACATAGGCTGCGTGGGCACCAGTAATATGATGGGTGGAAAAGGTATAGGACACAGAAGCAAAGGAGCAAGCAGCACTCTTGAGGTAAATAATCAGTAGTTGCAAAGGCAGCACAGCCAGCAGTCTTGAACGATTATTAAACAGTAGCGGCGAAGGCAGAGCCATTTGGGGGATAGACAAGGGCAGAGGCACCAAAGCCAGCAACAGAGCAGTCTTGAACGATTATGAAGAGGGCAAGACCAGCAACAAAGCTAGCGCTTGCCTGATGAGGCGGACGCTGGGCTGGCTCCACAACAGAAGACGCTGTGTTGGACAATGTAGTGTATAGCTCGCCCCACTCTTATATTGTTGAAGCCAGCCCCTTGAGACACTATAGTTGTAAGTTGCCCATTCAATTATTAGTCGCCCCGCCCCGATATACTGCTACTTATGAAACTTATCCCATCTTATTAATATACGTTGCCTACGGTCGGACCCCGCCCACACACCGGTATCATAGTTGTAATAAGCAAGACGTAGGGCCAGGTTGGACCCCAGCCTTATGAAATAGGTCCGCCTATAACGTTACAGGGCCTTGCCATGCCTGCTACTTTTCGTATTCGCCTAACGACTTTTCTTGATGGGCTAAAGTTAAAGTAGTGGTGGAATAGTTTTATGGAGTTATGTACTTATCTCCTTAAAGCAACTATTTCGTCGATCAAATCCATCAGTGTTCCTCACTTGTAAGTGTTCCTCACTTAGCCAAGTTCCTTCATTCATGCTCCGAGTTTCTCTCTCGGAACATCCATGTCAGAAAATGCTCGATCAACTTCAGTCCCGTGCCTTAAAAGCCCAGATAATGGCCATTTCAGCGGTTTTGTCATTCAACAGAAACCCTCGAATGGGGGTGAGAGGAAAAGCATCCGGTTGCCCGGGCCATGGCCATTTCAGCAATTTTGGTATTCTGGAATGAGCCAAGCCTAAGCCCTGGTCGTAACTAGGTTGCGTTCCTGCTTCTCGAGATCCAACCCCTATTTTCAATTAGTTCCCATCCTTCACTATCAGACGGGCACTAATCAGGGTGAGCAATTCAGGAAGAGACAGTTAATAGCAAAGAGATAGTCTTGAAGTAGAAGGTATAAATAAGAAGTTTAGATATATTGTATTAAGGATAGGAATAATAATAAGAGAGTAGGATTAATAACTAAAGGAACCAGTAACTCAGGGAACTATCACTATTTATTTGCTTTGTAGGCTATAACTAGAGACTTACTTAGTAAGATAAAAGGCACTCCTTATACTCTTTAGGTAATAATAACTCTATACTATATTGGGATTAAGATTGTACGGAATAAAGAGAATATTAGGTATTAATTATGGTTTTTTAGTATATGCTTTACCATTGCTTTATGAAAGATAGGGGATTCCTTATTCCTTATCCATAGTTGGTGAAAACTTTAGGATATATATATCTAGAAGCTTAGCTAGGTATTCTAATATTTAGTAACAATAAGATATAGATAGTCTTTAGGAAGTAGAGGAATCAGAAGTTAAGATTAGGATAAGTAAGTCTTTATATTTGATTTGAATAGGAAGACTCCTTAGAATAGATATAAGTCTTAAGAGTTGTTACAAAGTTATCATTATGGGTGGTGGATATTTCATGGTTGGTCTACCGTGCGAACACAATGGTAATACAATCTCGCTTTTACTCTCATAGACTACTTTTTCACGTACAATACAGACTTTCTTTGGGAGATGTTGAGATAACTTCTAGGATATTTCTAGTGTAAAGGGTCTTAGATAGTAGCTTTATGTTCTTTGACTTTTATAGCAGGAGATCAGAAATAGTTGAGTCATTTTCAGCTTAGATACAGAGAGACCCTGATACGCAACCCTAAACCTCAGGACATCCTTGAAGTCAAGATTTCATTAAGAAATGGACCTGGTCAGTAAGGATAAGAGGCTCCAACGACCAAGGGAACTAGGAATGAACTCCTCTCCACTAACCTCCCACCCTTATCGTTTCATTCGTACCTCCTCCCACCCACCCGAATAGAATATATATTGCCCCCGCCTCCATCCATTTTGTCCTTACTGAAGTGCTAAACCAGCCCGGACCAACCAACCGGATCAAAGGTGGGGTGGGACTCTTCGCCTTGGATCACATCCCTCTATCATATACGATGCATCACTGCTTTGTTTTTTGCAACTCCACCCGTATGCGGATCAATAGGGTTTAAGAAGGAAATAAATTGACCTCTGCCACTATAGATATAGGCCCGGGCCCGGAACAACAGATCAGATCGACCCACTACTATCTATGGCGATACTCGACCTGAAAGCGAAAGTCAACAAACAAGCGACACTATCGGGCAAGGCATGCAATAGTAAATGAATGGGGTTAAGTCCTACGAAAAGCAAAGTTTCAGGTAGATTATTTCCTTACTGTAAGGGCTTTCTTTACTGTTTGGAAAGAAGGATTGTTACTGGCTTTCCTGGGTGGGTGAATCTACTGGATAGGATAGATTGATTTGACTGGCTCTTGCTCTTGCTCCTTACACTCTTGCTCTTGCTCCTCACACTATTCCCCCTAAATAGCTGCTCATATTGTTCTGAATAGCACAAATGGGCTATTGGAGGTCTAAATCGTGAGAATGAAGAGGTCGATCTCACCTGAAAATATGAATTCGCAAGATTCAGTTGACATTATTTCCTTAATATCAATAGCAGCTATTAGAGTGATTTCCCCACCTCTTATCCTAGAGAATTGACCCTACCCTACACTTCCTCTTCCCCTAGAGAAATGAACCTAAACTTCCCCAACCAATCCAATGGCAGGAGTTAGGGTTATAACCTGTCTTTGAAAGCGCCAATTACCGGTATGGAACCAATAACACGAGGAAGAGGATCTATGCGAAAAAGAGAGAGTTATGGAGAAATTCATCCGACCAATCAATTGAGAAAAGCATCCTCCAGACTTCCGGATCGGGAGATTGGGATTTATCCAAGCCTCCTCCATCTATTAGTAAACCCCGCTTCGGTATAAATAAGGGCTATTCTCATCGGTTTAAATCAGGGCGATCGGTATAAAGACGGCCTATTAAAGGTCTAAATCCGGGCTACTCTGATCGGTATAAATCAGGGCTAAGGAAAGCCAGTCATTCGTAACAACTCTCTCCCTCTATAGCTATTTCCCCACCTCGTAACCTGACTGAGCAGTTCTCGTCACCTGAGCAGTCCTCATCACCATAGCATATGATCGGGGTTCTCCTACGTCTCCCCTCGAGAGCTGCTCTATTACTGTCCCACCCCAATCAATAGCAGGAGTTCGGGGTTCTTTCCTAACCTCTGACCCTAGATGAATTCCCCTACACTTATTCCCCAATCCGACCGGGAGGAGTGAGGGATAACCTTTCTGTTAAAGTGCCAGTGACTTGGTATAAAACCGAGAACAGGAGGACTAGGAAATAGGTGGGCCCAATAGGTCGAGTTATGGATAACTGTCTGGATATTTTTATTGGTAAGTGACGCTTGCTATGTTCTGCGAAGCTCGCCCCGGCTCTAATGAAATAACTAAAAGAAAGCTTTCGCCCGCGTGATCCATTTCACTAATTAGGAAAGCTTCTTTCTCCTGGATAGATATTTTGATTGTGAAGGGCAGGAGCGTGAACGAAGTACCCTTAATAGCTAGAGTCAACAGTTATAGATATATCTTCACATTTTTGTGCTGACTATTTGGTATAACAGTAGGTCAAGTTCACCAGGATGAGTTACTATCAGTAAAAGTCCTTTCATAGCTAGAGTCATTTGCCTGAAAGTGCCTGTACTCGAACTATGAATCCTAACTGTTAGAGCCTTGCTGTCTGGATAGATTGAGTGTTCTGGCTTGTAGGAGTGGGTGAAACTATCTACTAGAGAGGATAGATTTCTTGTTACTGGCTGGGGTGGTTGAAACTACTTTCCGGGGTGGGTGAAACTACTGGATAGGATATTTTCATTGAGACAGTAATGGTGTGGGGTTCCGGATACTGGGGTGGGGTGTTGTCCCATTCCAATAGCAGGAAAGATGGATCCGCTTCTTTCCTCCCTTGTAAAAGCTTCTTTCCTCCCTTGTAAAAGCTTCTTTCCTCCCTTGTAAAAGCTTCTTTCCTCGCTTGCTTGAAGCTAGTAATTAGGGGTAAAATTTCCTATTTTGTGACCGTGTAAAAATGATCAAAAGCAAAGTTTCAGCCTGGTAGATTTATTGTGGTGACAGGCTTTCCGGGCCCGGATCCTTCCCTTCCCCTTTCAGTAATAAAGTCCTATCGTATCAGTCAGAAAAGATCTAAAAGAAGCAATCTACATCAAATGAAATCTGTTTCTATTACTAATGTGAATTTACTCCTATTTCCCGAAGGCAATATAATATATAGTCAAATGATCAAAGCCTCCTCCGACCAACCCAACCTTGATTTACTTTTTCCGATGTTTCTGAAACCAGTCAGTGTCTGGAACCGGAAACAGAGACCAGTAATTCTTTGAGACCAGTCAGTACCCACCTTGCTTCACCACACAAGATGCTTCTAAGCAGATACCCGAACAAGAGGGTAGAGCAGCCGAGCAAAAGGTAGATTCCCGAACGATGCGATTCCCTTTTCTCAACAAAAAGGGTAGATCAAAGGCGGATTCCCGAAAAAAAGGTAGAGAGGTAGATGGATAGATAGATTTCCGAGTTATAATAGTGCCCTGCCGTCCCTTCTGCGACCTATAGCTATCATATGAATGAGTTCGAACTGATTGGTGAATCCAGCCCCTCCCCTAGCCGGATCCAATTCTTTCTTTCTGCGTTCGAACTTGTGATATAGAAAAGGTCCACCATTTAGTCCATTTCATCCGTTCTATTATGTGTTTGGTACCGCACCTCCTGTTTAGTGAGTGGTTATTCCTTTGAATCCGCATCCACACCATGGATCTGCATCTGCATCTAGGAGTTTTCATGCTCGGCAGTAGATGGAATATGGTGATTTCCCTCCGCATTCGCACCATTGATAGGTAGGTCCTGGCCAATCCATCTCATGTCTAGGGTCCACAGTTTGATTCGCCCGAGAAAGCTTCTCTCCGCGGGAAGTGGTGGGATATCCCCCGTCGTTCCTTCCACCCGCCCACCAAAACCCTATGTGTGTTGAGTGTAAGGCCCTACCCAGATGTGGTGGGATATCAAAGTGTGGGCCCTACCTATATTATCTACCTGTATCACGTGGTGAAATATCGCTCTAAAAGTGTGGGTTTGAACGAGCTTCCTTTTCTTGGAAACTTCCACCCACTCCTGTGAGTGACTCTATATACCTCCTACCTTGATCCATTTCTAAGGTCCACAGGTTTGGTTTCCAGCCAAAATATAAGGTGAAGCACTCACTTGACAACCTTACTATACATATTTCTTTCTCTATCTCGGGCATCTCGACGCCCCAGCCAGCTGATTATAGGAACAGCTAAGTTCATGCCTTTGCTATGCTCATAGCTGCCCATAGAGTAGGTCTGGCCAACACTATCTATAGATAGCAGGCAGGTTCGGGTGGGGGACTATAGATGGCCAATATGCGTTCGGGGTGGGAATATAGGCATGCTTTTTCGGATCGATGAGTGAGTGATGCGAACGAACAGAGGGTAGGTTCGGACTTGACTATTATATCATTTGACCATACTAGTCTACCCGATCCTTCTTAAACCGATTGTTGTTGGTTCTTCAAATCGATCGAGTCGTTTGCACTAATTAGTTAGCTCCTGCCCCGACCCCCAACCTCTTCTAAATGAGAGACAGTGAAATTGACACGGAATAAATAGGCTCAGGAAAGTAGGAAGGTTGCATCTTCACTGTACATAAATCCCCTTCCTTGTGGGCGTAGTGACTTATGAATTCGAATAGTTGGAAGTTTATAGTTGAGAACCAAGGTAAGCATACGACGGTGGGATATATGGGCAAGGGTTCCAGGAATGGGCTGGTGGAGATCGAAGTAGTTAGTAACTCCTAGGCCAGGCTTAGCGAGTCATCAATTGGCGGGTGCACAGGACTTGGTTATCAATTGGTTCAGTCCCCCATCTCCACGAGCGTAGTAAGCATCACATGGAGAAGAGATAGATAGTTTGAAAGGAAGGGAGCTAGCTACGGAACAACCTAGTTTTGCCACGAAGCATCCATTCTCCGCCCTCCGGAATAAGGTGAAGAAACGGAGGAGATGCAGGCCCCACCCACCTATTTTACCTACCCCAGTGGGGAATAATGAGGCGGGTGGGTATTTGATGAGATAGCTACATATAACTCCAGCGTGGGCGTGAACCTGCCGGGGTTGCGTAGATAATATGTGTTGCTCCAGTCAGATAAAAAGAGGTTGGGCCGGTGCATCTCATGCTTTCGGGTTTACTCCATCCGATGCGATCTCCCTTTGATAAGCTTATGATAGAAAGGGCCTACGACCTTTGAAAGGTGTTGCTTGCGCGTACCATAGTTACGAAGGAGTTGCCAGCTCGCTCAATACCCGTTTCCGTTTCCGCTCATGCTTCTCGTTTTGTCGGTCCAGCTTTTCCTGCTTATTACGAATAAGCCGATTCAAATTATTAGACTATGAAAAGCTCTAGCTCTTACGCAGGTTCAGCTCGCTCATCAAAGTATTTGGTTTCACTCGCCCCAACGGTTCCAGTTGCAAGATCATACATTTTTGATTCACCATTTGCTTTGACTGCTACAGATAGAACAAGAGCAGATGGGCATATTCTCAAGGTTGGTGGGATCAGTCAGTACCGTAGGGAGCTTGGGAACATTATTTCCTCATCGCTAGCGGCATCCGTCTCATTATCTCGGTCAAACTACTATATTCCTCCTATTGCCGAGGTAGGACTCCTCTAATCCTTCTCTAATCTATGTTTCTAAACCATTCCAAGCATATCTCATCTCTCCCATCAATCGTACTTGGTCAATGGCAATAGTACTTTTAAACAGCAGGGGCTTCTTCCTCCCTATCGGTCGGAACGGAGAACCCAACAACTATCGGATCAGGTGCACCAACGAGGACTATTTCTCCATCGTATCCATTTCCATCTCCCTCGAATCCAGTCAAACTACTATCGCACCCAAGCTTTCTCAATCGTTAACACCGATATCTTTCTCGTATCTTTATCATGGTCGGTAGGTAGAGCTTATTCGGTAGGCTTAGTGGGCGGTATCATAGTAATCATTTACTAGTGCAGCAGGGGGATAAGTCCTTCTCTGAATCGTTACTTGCCAATCATTTCTTAGAATCCTTACTGAGAGCAGAGGGGTATGGGTAGTACGGAGTGGGAATCTAATATCTCATTCTCGGAGCAGCTATCTCTAGTACGGGTTGGGAGAAAGATCTTCACTATCGAATGCATGGGAGGAATCGGCTTATTCTCCTAATGCGGTTGGTTCCATCATCCCGTCACCCGCACTGCGGATACGGGCAATAAATCAAATATAATAAGGGTTGGTCCAGTGATATATTCAGAGGTTCCTAGGGAAGACGATGGGAGGGATGGCATACGGTCTGAGGAGGATCGGCATAACGAAATGACTCGAATGACCGTACCAACGACTGAGCTTGAAGAACCAAGATCCCTAAGCTCCGAAGCCTCTATCGATTGCTCTCCTTTTTCTGTCTCACCTCGCTCATAAGAGGTAGTCCACCCAGCTACGATTGATAGTGATAATGCCGCTAATGAATGAAACCGGCCGAATGAAGATAGGACGAAACCGCTTGACTGAGCTAATAATGGGATGCGCTATAATGATTTCCTTGGTATCGAATATATCTTTCGTAAGGGCTGAGGGAGCTTGCCATAAATCGTGTTATCTCCGTCGTGTTACCTCCATCGTGTTACTGAGAACGGAAGCAACAGTAAGACCAAAACCAGAAGGAAGCTCTATTGCCGGTGGGAAAGACGATAATTGCATCCTATACTTATGGGCATCGTGAGGTTATCGCTTGCTCGACCAAAGGGACGAAGTCGCTCATCCATTCATGGGTGAGGGTTTTAACGCTCATCCATCATATGGGTGAGGGAGGGCAAGGAAGCAAGCAGTAGAAAATCATATCGTAACGAAGCGGGTCAAAGCGTAGGCCCAGTGAAAGGAATCGACCCCGTTTGAAAGGTGTAGTTCCGTAACGAGAGGGAAAAGGTAGGCCAAGGTATGGGAAAATAGAAAGTAAAGAAAGAGTAGAGGGCGAATCCAAGCAATAGCCATTCCAACAATCGATCCAGTGCATCCTATTTAGGAGCTCTCATTTCATCTATAGTTTCCACCAATCATTAGTTTGGAATGGGATCTAGCTATAGGCGGGAGTAGGGGAATCTAGTGAGTGCAACACCTTCTAAGCATCTATCTCACGGTTGGGAGCATCATTTTATCCCTAAGCTACGGCAAACAACATTTCCTCCATTGGTTCGGTTCATCAATAGGCCTATCTCCTCATCGTCATCCCTATCGTCAGTAGTACCAGTCATTAGCCAATAGCTCAAAACAGGGGACTACATCCTCCCTCCGGTCGGAACAGATCAAGAAACGGATATTACGGATCTATCTCTGGGATGGGGAGTACCGAAGGGAAGGACTCGAGCTCGGGGAATACTTACTAACGAATATGCATGGGTGGTATAGCATCTATTTGTATTTCAATCATAGCAATTGAAGTAATAATTAGTGCGGGGAGGACGTAGGCTATCAATCATAGTATCAATCGTAGCTGGGTGGTATAGCATTTAAGTGTTCATAGTTTGGGACCGGGGAACATATAGGAGGGGAAACGAACTAGTGTGGGCAGGTGGAATCTTTATTTTGAGAGGCAACAGCTAGAGCAATTGAAGAACCAAGCATATGGAGGTGAAAAAAATTATATAAAGTAATAGGAATTGGTTGGTCTCATAGCGGTTTAAGCATTAACCAATTCTTGGGGATCACCAGGAGCATAAGAGTAATCGCTAGAGGCTTACGAGCATAGGAGTGGGAGTGTGGTGGAGAAATCCATTACCCATTACTTTATGCTACTCATTCGGGGAAGTGGAGTATATCAGATGCTTTACTCCAAGAAGTGTTTCAGGACAGGATCAGTCTATCAATCTAAGTGCCGATCAGGAGAAAATGCTCATCATCCGTAGGGAGCTTGACCAGCAAAACCAAGAGAATAAGCGGAAACGGGAGCAGTCAAACCAGTTTATTCACCCAATCCTATTGTTATTCACTTGCGTTATCCGCATATTCTCTAATAACCGCCGCTATAATGAGATGCTGTTCTCGACCGGGAGATAGGTTGTTGCAGTTGATCCGGACCAGCTTGAACCTTTTATAGTGATTGAACCAGCTTTGATGGAGTATGCCGCGAATTTCCTAAGGTTATTAAGGTTGTTGCTCTGAGAAACGCAAAATACAACCATTCTCGATTCGCCGTCATGAAGTTCCGTACCTCTGCCTGATGATGACGAATAAGCCGATTCGTGTACTGCCCTTCCCGAGAGCTCTAGGAGATCCGTTTCCGAGATTGGTGATATTCGGTGAGCACCTTTCACTCGAATATGGTGTTCTAATTCCCCGATAAAAACGCCTAGCCTTCCCGTTATGATTCATATATTTATCCCACTCCCTAATGCATGCAGGTACCAATGCCCCGATGATGGGGTATACTGCCCCAATGCTCGGATGGGGTTACCCACCCCGATATTAGTCATTAAAAGCTGATCCAAAGTACTATTCTATTCTTACCCGCTTGAAAGGTAGTCCCCACCCTGCATAGAGATAGATTTGTTCCCACCCACGCGGCTATGTCTGCTCGCTTGGTTCTTCTCACTCATTCCTCCGATCTCGCTTGAAACGTCTCAATTTAATACGTAGATAGTAGACTCGACATGGTAGTTCGGATAAGTTGTTAAGTGGTTTTCGCGTATATGATGAATAGACGTCTTATTACGTACGTAATAATTCGGGTCCGAAGGGAGGGATTGCTGCAAGCTTCAGAGTCCCTCGACCCTACTTTAATAGTGCATACATAAATGCACTTCAGTTTCATTAGGAATCTCATTTATGCGCTCTTAAGATAGGGAGATAGAGAGGAGATCGACTTAGAAATAGGTTATGAATTTACGCGCTCGCTGAAGTCAATAAATTAAGGTTGCATTATTTATATAAGGTTCCGCGAGCATTCGTTCCCATATCTCCTTCTCTTTTATCGCAAGTATGGATCCCACTTTCAAACAAACGAACAAACAATTGTGTTCGGCAGCCATAACAATCTATTTTGTGAAAGAATAACAACAACTTTTCCCATTCACTCACATAACTGGGTGAGCATAGATGTAGCTTCGTCCAGGAAGCATTCGTATATTGGACCTAACAGGCGGCATCGTACCTTTATCATTAGGGAATTTCCGATTCACTCTGCATGGATTGTGGGGCTGAGCGCGGCGATCATGTCTTCTTTTTTACTCCATAGAATAAGAATAAGAGCTTCGGTCGAGTCTAATTATAAAACCCGGTAATAAACCAACTTTA
>Ga0228600_1000003_pt1 | contig 41665 bp, 18 predicted proteins | sample CRU5metagenome_FD_182730 | JGI IMG/M metagenome (GOLD analysis project Ga0228600, IMG submission 182730) | Spruce roots microbial communities from Bohemian Forest, Czech Republic - CRU5 | ecosystem: Host-associated > Plants > Roots > Unclassified | place: Czech Republic: South Bohemian Region... | reverse complement strand
GCTACCAAATTGAGATCGATCAAGCAAATCAAGAAAGGGCCGGTCTGGCTCTTCCAAACGACACGACTTAACAAACGTCACTTGGCCGTGTAAAAAATGAATTAGCATTATGTTATCCCAATGAATCCCAAGCCAGCTCTCCATCCGATCCAATCCCCCACCCACTAATGAACAACTTAAGAGGGATGCCAATGTAACCACATAACTCTATTATCTCTTTAGACTGGCTCTTCTCCAATTCAAGGGAGGTGTCCCTAGGGTAGGATTACTAAGATGTAAACAGGAAAACTTGAGAGAAATATGAAGAGTTATCTCGTCACTTAGGTGAATCACTTAAGCCCCAATACATTTTCAATGCCATGGAGTTAGACCACTGAGCTATTACATAGATGTCCTTTATAACCCTACCAACCTTGACATTATGAACATCAAGTCACGATCTAGACAACTAGATATGTTCTACACTGTGTGCAATCCTGGATCAAAGATGGCCTTTTGCAACTACCTAGATGCGAAGAGGGAAAACTTGTGCAAACATGTTGTGAAGGCATATATGTAAATTAAGGGACCATCCCCTTCATTCCACTTGGTTTTCCACTTCGGCCCGCCCCTCCTTACTTATAGGTTCTGGCCCCTTCCTTATATTTTAGGTCGTACCCGGATAAGTTCTGGGCCCTTCCTTTTAGATACCTTTAGAGGGCTTATAAGTAAGAGATCAAAGCAGAGATCATAGCGACGTCGTGAACGGGATAAGGTAGTTCTTACACTACTTTCTTATCATTGAAATATTCAATAGGAGAGTGGAGAGTTGCACTAATTTTAAATAAGTATCATTTCAACTATTTATTGGGACTCAGAGTTCACTACAGCTAATTAGATTAGAGAACTAGTTGGACTGAAGTTGAACTATAGGGACGTGTAAAGTTGTTAAACTACTAGTAGGAATAGATATTTATTATCATAGTAGGTAGTCCCTGCCAGGAGTCCTTGCCGATATAAGTGTCTTTCGTGCGTAGTCTGTAGAGTAGGTCTACTAGCTAATGTAAACCACTGGGAAGGAATGACCTTCTGTCAATGTTCGGCTATTGGAGACCACCCTATGGCGGCTGCTGCGCACTCGGCCCCGTCCCGCCCCGGAAAAGGTAAACGTAAAGAAACGTAGAGATGCGATATCGTATTTGGATTATTCCCCTTGTTGATGCCCCATTGGATCACTGCTGTAGGAGTAAACCACCCCATATGAAAAAGAAAGATTGATTGTCTGGCTCAAAAAACATAGCTTGAAGAAGTCTCACATTACATAAATTGATTCTTGCAATAAGTAAGTGGAGAAGAAGTAAAAACTACCTTCCTTTCATAGTTGAGACTAGTAAGTTGTTGCATTAAACCTAGAGCAGCTTCAAAACAATTTGAAATGGACAAGTGAAATCAAGTGAAACGTAGATATGCGAGTTTGGTCGAGCCTCCTCAATCACTAACGGGCCTAACGGACCTACTTCCTTATAGTGCTGCCCCTATGCAGCGGTTTCGGTTGAACCTCATCACCTATCGGTAGTGGGAACGAGTTGGAATCGTACCATATCGATAGTGGAACCTCGTTCGTGTACTACCCTACCCTATCGGTTGAACCTCATCATCCATCTTTGTTCCGTACTAGTGTGTGTAGGTAGGAACCATATTACGTACATAGATTGGGTAAAGTGGGTAAAGCAGTACGAGTATTTGCTTATTATGGTATTGCAATAAGACCACCCTATGAAAATTATCCTTCCTCTAAGCTATGGAAGTGGGCCAGGGTGAAAGAACATATAATATGGTTGGTGTATACGCTAACTAGGGAATATTTTAATATTCAATTAATTAGGTATCATCCCGGTAATCAGAAGTCCCAAGCAAACTTCTGGCCTGGGCCCAACCTGCCAGGTCCCAAACCTCAACAACACAGCAGGCCTCTTGAGACAATTACTCTTCTTATTGTATTATTGGCTGGCTAATGCTCCATACGAAAATTGGTGGTTGTTTGTAGGAGCCTGCCCTTAAGAAAGGAAAGGACCCTTTTCACACTAGAGTGAGTTCCCTGGAGTAAGGGCCTTAGAAGAGACTTCGCCTTCTTAATTAGTGGTGGCCCCCCATCCTTCTTCTCGGCCAGTGGTGAGGTGTCCTCCATCCAATGTTGGAAGTGGGCCCTATGAACTGGACTACTGTACCTACCCTCTATTGGGTCTGTTGGCTTGAAAGGTTCGATAGATCTTGCCCTTCATAAGGAAAAGGGGAATTATTTAATAAACAACTAGGAATGGGTGTGGATAACCACCTACCTTACCTGGGTCTCCTGCTGTAGGTAGGTAGAAGGTAGGTAGAGTAGTAAACCCCATTGGATAGAAGAGTGAAAGCCATAGTAGAGTGTAGTTTAGTTATTGACACTTGGATTGAATCCCCTGACATCGACTATGCACCATCTATTGGCTGCTATTGGCAGTGACCAGTGGAATGGGGGGCCTATTGGTTCACAGAAAGACAACAATAATTGTATTAGCAGCGGAGTAGTAGCTTGGGAATAGCGGAGAATAGCGGATTAGTGCTCCCATGGATATTATTCCCAATAGTAGATACCTAGGAGGAGGTGTATGAGGCGGTGCAACACACCCTTAACTATCGCAACCTACCTTAACTCTTAACTATCGCAAAGGTTTTTGAATGTACCCATCCATCCCAACAACCCAAACATGCATGGTAGATTTTTTCAATGAAAGTTGTGACGGTAATGGTAGGTGCTAAGGGGATTACATCACCTGTAGATATGCGAGTTCATATATGAAAATAAGTCTATCTCTTATTGAACCATTAACGTAGAGATCCAGTTGTTAGGGTAATTGGTGCACCTCACACGGGGGACTACTCTACTCCGTGCCCTCTGGACAGTAGATAGTGAAACTCTTCTAGTTCAGGCCTAGTCTCCATTGCACATTATTCCATGTAAATTAGCCAAACTAACTCTATTTATGAAAGGGTCTAGTTCAGTAAGAAGAAATACGTCACCCTCGCACTAGTGAATTTCCCGGTTTTGACTGCTCAGTTCAACGATCAATTCAGTCAGCTCGCGACGCTACCTTTGTTAGATAATTTCCCACTCCCGATAGGCCACGTTCGTTCACACTCTCTATCATCCGGAGACGCCCACTTTCATTAGTCAATTTCCCACTCCCTATAGGCCACGTGAGCAAGCATTCCCTATCATCTGGAGACGCCCGCTTTGCTTTCCCACTTATCGAAAGGCCTGCCTATATACAACATTATTACATTATGGCCGTAATGATACCGAATCATCCGTAATTGGTACACGCTCCTACCCCGCAAAATATGAGGGAGGAGGCAATTAGCCAATCGACCAAGCATATGGGGCCAACCGAGTGATAATTATACCACCAGCTAAGCCAATCCAGGTCTATATCTTTGTGCCGGTCAGCTTTTGGCGGGATTGCTACCGGGCTATTACTTACTTGGTCCTACCCTCATTTACATTTTGAAGTAAGGCGTTTTCGTGGCTATCCTGGAGTGGAAACTAGCAATAGCTAAAGAGGCCTGGCTCACCCCCACTGTTGAGTCCCCATATCGAAGCCTGAGATCGGATATGTGCATCCCTGTTGCTGGTAGTATCTCTCTCTATCCCATGCACTCATCTCATGAGTGTTTCCATCCCATGCGCTTCAACAGTATCTCGGTCGCATGCGCTTATCTCGTATCTGGACTCCTTGTTTGTTAATAATTGGTAAGGGTAGTCGTTCCAATGGGAATAGTTGATCCCAGCTTGAATATGGGAGTTATAGTTATATCTAATGTCTGTGAGCTATCGTGAGAGGGTCATTTATGTTTCTAATGGCGATAGGCCTATTACATATCCGGAAAGCACAGATCCGCAAGGCACATAAGGTAGGGAGCAAACATATTGAAAGGAGAAGGGAAGGACATGATAATCAGCGGGAGGAAGGGAATACATACTCGGTAAGGAAGGAGGGAGAACACATTCGGCATTAATAATCGATCGGGAAAACACACGGACGGGTATCAGAGAGAACACATTAGTAAGGAAAGAACACAATCTATTGATCGACGGAAATACATTCGAACACATTGATCGGGAAAGTATCCAAGGAAGGGTAAGCTCCCAAATACTCCCACCTAACGTATCCTATCCAAACACCTACTCTAGTCCAGCGACTAGCACGCTCCTAAATCCATGCCCCTGGCCCTACCTAGGCCGGAACCATCCCTATGCCGCCTCTGTCTGATCCTTCTTCTCAGCAGCACATCCAAACGTAGTGATCCAACCGTAACACATCTGAACGCAGCAGCGAATTCCAACACGATCAATGTTTACGAAATCTCTGTAAATAACACATCCTAATGCTATCTCGAGCTCCCCTTAGCCTAGCCACTCACTTGCCTAATATACTGAAATCCAAGCAAACAATATGTAAAAACTACCATCAGTAGAGCAAATAAAATCATCCAGGTAAACAAGAATGAAGGATCGAAACAAAGGACAAAGGATCGGATCGTAATATCGCATCATGGTAAAAGCCACAAATCCATTCACCAATTGATCCCACGAAGGCAAGGCAAGGGCATAGTCCGGTAGATCGGAAGCCTAAGTGGAGGCAGAAAACCTATTGTTTACTCTGTACGAAGGGCGAAGGCATAGGTATAGGAAGGAGGCAGCTAGAGCGGAAGCTGGAAGAAGGATCACTATTACTACTGCATAGCATGTTGGTATGGGGATAGTTGGAAATCAAGTAGTAGACCCAAATGCATCTGAGCAAGCAGGGGCGGGGAGAGTTGACCTAGTTGCCTGAGTTTCAGTGGTGGATAAAGCAGCGTGGAAGGAAAGAAAAAAGCATCCAACCCAATAACATCAAAGTAAGATCGATACCTAGTTATAGAAAGATTATTCAATTCATTTAGCACTCTTGGTCGGACCCTTTGTACCCAGAAGTGATGCGCATTCGCCCAGCATTCTGCCTAGGGCCTATTCCTTTTACATACGCGCAGTTATAGACCTAGATCAATACCCACCACACCATCTTGCTTAGAATAATCCTTTCCATTTTGATAGCTTATTGCGGACCTCGCAGAGCGATATCGAGACCCAGTCCCTTTTTGAGCAGATCCTATTGAGGTTGATCCAGTTCCTTTTGCCATTGTAAGTGAATAAGAAAGCGCTACTCTTCTTCCATTTTGAAAGCCAGAGCCTTCCCACTTACCTGTGAACAGCTAAGTGCGTTCACCTGTTCAAGTTCCATATCGAGATGATGGTTCAGTTAAAGAATACCTAGCAGTAATGCCGCCCTAGCAGATTCACCCGAGCAAGCTCCGGAAGCACTAGCATCAAAGACATGAGAGACAGAGCCAATTTTAGATCTTGACCCGGACCCTGTTCGAAATGATTCGCACCGCGATTACTACAATTTTGTCATCCAACCTCTATAGTGTATATCCAAAGTGATTAGTTGCTATTTCAGTAGCAGCTAAGGTAGTAAATGCAATTGACCCTAGAAGGGAGCACAGGCAGTTTACCCTGCATAAGAAAAGGCAGGAGCACCAATTTAAGTACCAATTTGAATAAGTACTATTATGCCACTGATTAGTAGGACCTTGCCGTTCATCTTGAATCTTCCGATGAAGCTGATGCGAAGAACGTGAGATGCGAATCAGACTTCTTTCTCTTTCTCCTCTCCATTCGGGTCTTCAGGTTGGGTTGCTGGATCGCCTGATTTGTTAGGGTACAAATAAAAGATTACAAAGGGTCAGGCTTTCTTGATTTGGACTATTCTGCTGCTTTATACGTGATCTATGATGCAACAATAGCTTTCGCGGAAGCCCACCTATCAAATCCCCCCCGCTCGCCATATTATGTTTATTCAATTCCAAGGGTGCCTCGGTTGGTCCTACTTTGAGAATGTTTATCTCCGTGGAGGTGGATCTATGCCCGCCATCGCTTATGTGGATTGCGTCTTTGAACAACATCCCGAGTTGCTGGCCCCACAAGAAACCATATATATATATTTGACATAACAGTGGCTTACTTCGAATCAACGGCTGATCCATCCTGATTTAGGATGCCAAGGAAGGGTGACAAGCAAGACGGGGGATTGGAGACATTGGATTTTGAAATACAGAATACGAGGCGTACACTGGCGCGGATGACCATCCATAGTATTTGTACACATATGACGTGCAGGTGCCAATTATCAGGCTGAGTTTGCTTCGCTAGTATCAATCAAAATTTCGTTCTTCTGGAATAGAATATATTGACTGCTGGTGGATGCTTTCCTGGTTCAAAAGAGTTCATAGATTCGTTCTATAGCACGCACGGTATTCTACCCTTGCTTCAATAAATAATCGTTGTTTCCACCGCCCGATTCCGCAGTTCCAGATCTCGCCGCTATTCTAAGTTATATATGTATGTAGGTAGTAGTCGGGCACGTCGAGTTGGATTGAGAATGCCCCTATTATGAAAGAGAAATAAAGGTTCCCAATTGATTCTTAGGGTTTTTTTGGGGAGATCCCGAGAATGATTTGGTTTCGAGTGTTCCTACGAAGGGAAGGAGTACTAAGGATCTGCTGACGATGCGGATTTCAATTGGCTTGGTTCTTCAATTGCTTCAGCGGAAGCTGACAGAAATAGTGAAGTAGGGCGCTGAATTTGTATTCTGTTTCCCCCCTTGACTTACGAAGGTCCCTAACTAATATAAGGTAAGGAGTATGCTGCCAGCTAATTCGACATACAAAAAGGTCTCCCAGACACTCTCCCCCATTAAATTCATTTTATATCCCGTTAGCCAGGTGGGGAGGCACGCATATATATATATATATATTACCCACTTGACCCACGCCTTCTTTCGGAGGGGCCCGGTAAGGGGATAAGAGCTGCTTTCCACAAACAGATTGCCTTGCTTGCTATGGCTTGAGTGGAATAGAATAAGAGGACTGAATGAACGAAATCGCGGCACTCACTGCACTCACTGCTCGTTCATCAGGACATCTCTATAGAAGCCATATCGATCGATCGAAAGGTACCGATCAAGAGGGAAAGAGCGATCAAGAAGTGGGTTCCAACCAACCAGGGGTATCAGAGAAATATGCCCGGCCTCCCCGCCCAACCACCCACCGTAGCACCAACCTTCACTGCACACATTATATATGCAATTCTATTATGGCCCTCCTCTCTCAATTCAATGGCGAGCAAAGGGCAAGTTAGGGTTCAGGTAAGTTTCGCTCGACAAAAACCATTCATTTTTGTTTCATCAGCGGATCAATATTTGGATATGCACTCCTACCCACCTCACTAAAAAGCAGAGTTCAGGTTCTGAATGTTCCCCATCAATCAACCTTTCATCAACTTAACCAGAAATCCTTTATGCGCACGCACCTTAAATAATATAAAGAGAGTTTCGTTAACGGACCCATACACCTTCTCTTCGTTACCAGGCGCGGATCAATCCCTTATTGTTGAGATGGCAACTCCCTACCCTTCCAACCCTTTGGCAGGCATTCCAGGCCGCCCCTTTCTGGGATGGAAAGTGACCCGACGCCCTCTACTCAAAACCCAAAGTCCCGTTCCTTCCCTTGCCTCCCTCAACTTTCCCATCTGCTGGTTTCCAAGCATAATAAACTCCGATTCGATGACTTCCCGATGGAGCACCAATCAATGGAGGCGGGATGGCTAGTGCTTTCAATGAATCCTAGCTAGAGAAACCGGACCAGTAAGAAAGGGCGAGGAGACGGAATAAAGACATGGCGGAGAAAATGATAGGTGGGGTATATAGGCTAATGTACGAACCGAGATTTACGCATGCATCTGTCTAATGAGAAAGACAAGCAATCGTATAACTATCCCATTTTTCCGGCCGATTGGGATTCTAGTTCGCAGCAGGAATTCTTCGGTGAAGTCAGCCAACAACCGGTTTATGATTGATACGGGTCGAACTCGTGCCGGCTTTATTTATTAGAACCGGTTTCATAAATAAAGGGCGACCGATAGAGTGAACCTGCTGGAGAAGGCCCTCTTCTATCTCGATCGATTGCCTTCCGTATGCACACTAATCAGGGGGATAAAGGGGTACAGTGAGCGACCCACTAGGTATGGGTAGGACTTTATCACGTGTGGGTCCGTTGAATGCATCGATTCATGTTGTTACCATTAAGATTCCATAACAGACATGGACTGCATGCGACGTCTATAGTAGACTCGGCAAATGACGTATGTAATAGAGTGCCCATGTGGGGTGACGTCTCTAATAGACATGCACTCGACCTTTGAAAGGAACTCTTCCCACTTAATAAAAAAATGTCCCTGAAATAGTAAGGCTTTATCACTATCTAACTAATTGAACAAGCTTATTATTATTTTGATTTCTATTTTATTAGTTTCTTTATTTATTTCATTATGCAGGTGGGAGATAAGGGAGAGAAACGATTCTTTAACACACCCCTATATAAATAGTAAGGCTTTATCACTATCTAACTTATCTATTTTTCTAGTCGTGTTGGATCTGTGGAAAAGTGAGTGATGGAGGTCCTACCTCCCGCCTATTCTTATTTGGGCCCATTTCATAATAGTTGGGCGAAGAAACCGATCTAACTACTCTTTTCCAGCTTCTTCGTTATTTCATTATTGAAGATGCCAGATAACCCACATGGATAAGTAAGAGAGCTAGTTGATGAGTGAGTTAATTAATGAGTGAGAGAGTTCATTATTTATTTCATGAGCCCTACTATTATTTAAGGGGAGTGAGAGAGTGAGTTATTTAATGAGTGAGCCCTTTATATAAATAGTGGCAGTTGTTTTCACGTAGATAATAGCTTCGATGATTCCCCCCCTTTTTTAGTATAGGCTAGATCGAACTTGCCCTCTTGTTTCCACTGGCGTATATAATAGCTTTAGTATTTGCTCTCTAGAGAGATGACTCATATGCATCCAGGCCTACAATTTCAAATTGAAAGCATCAAATCAATATTGAATCGAGTTTGGAGCTAGGGCTATGAGATGTAAGAATGACTTGTCTATTTTCTAATCGAATTCATCCCCAGAAAAGGTGCTTTTCTTGAACACAGCTAGTTGCGTCCAGCTCCTGTATTGGATCCATAACAGATAGATTGGACAGACAGATAGATAGAGAACCCCTTAAATAAGAATAAATTGCTGATGAAAGTGGTTTGGGGGGAAGGGATACTTTAGCCCCACATCGATTGATCAACTAAGAGTTGGTTGGGAACGTGGAGGAAACTCAATGGATCTCCCCAGAGAAACGAATATATCCGGGGGGATCAATAACGGCATGGAACGTTGAGTAAGGATAAGTCCGCTGATAATGGTTATGCTCGACCCAGTTATTATATAGAAGGGGGAGGACGAAGCAAGTCCAGCATCTATTGGGCTAGCTAGGCTAATGGTGATTCCCCTCCGAATACAAGCAATTTCATCTGGTTGGGAAGATGGAATCCCTCCCATCATGGAATGAGTGCAATCGGTAAGTACATGCTGATTAATTCAAGGTCGGGCAGTTGAATGAGGCTGTTTCTACCATACCTATTTCTTTCTCCGAATCGCTAATGCAAGGCCCCGCCTAGAGAAACAGGTTGGCCCTGCTCCAACTACCAATGACGGACATGAGGCCAAACTGAACTGCTTGCTTGGTGGGGTCGGCATGAGACTGTCTCTGGGGAATTACTCTTTCTATCAGTTCGCTTATCGATCAAAATGAAACACAATTCTTGATGCCCTATTATTATTTAAGCCGGGATCGAATTACTACTGGGGATCGAATCACTGCTGCGTTCGGGAAGGACATATGAGGGAGACTGTTATGAAAGGGTTACGGCCTGACGACCCATCGACATGCTGGACTACCGACCCTACTTGCTTGGGTCTCGATTTCTACGGAAGTGCAACGTAACTTAATAGATAGGGTTAATTCGTCTTCGTCTGTCTACTAGGCCACCCACTAGCGTCAGTTGCAACAGGCTACGTCTTGATCCCCCCCTTTTTTAGATAATAATTTGGCATGCAGAAGGCGCTCATTCGATTTGCAACGGGCTATGTCAGTCACCCGTTGTTGACGAGGTCAGTTACATCCCTGCATTCGCGACCCCCACTATTATGAAAGGGTGAGCATTTTATACCATTCCTTCGGTAGTTGGTTCAACGCCCAATTATTATTATTATTAAGGTGGGATAAATATGGGTTATCCCCCACTTGGATGGGAGATGGGGGGATTGGGGACATTTCCAATAACCGCGCGATTATGTACCAAGGGGAGTACGCTGCGCCTAGAACCATCCCAAGTGCTGCGCGGCCACTAAGCTCTTTATTTGGAAAGATCGGATTAGCAGGTATCTAAATGACTGTCGGTCCCAGGTATATAACTGTTGATTGTCGGGATGCATACATTGGGAGCATAAAACATCCGACGAATGAATCAATCGGGAAAGTGAAGTATTCCCAGATTCACTAAATTGCACCCCAGTCAGAATGCACCTTGATTAGGTGAGGGGCCCCGAAGTCCTTTTACAAAGTATAGTTCCGGCAATAAAACCTATAGCCCTACTATTATTTATGCTCCGGGGAATGGAAGGGATGAGTGCATGACTAAAGAGCAAGTGGTCTGTCTGAAGGAGCAGAGCCCTGAACCTCGACCTGGGGAAAGTGGCGAAACAAACCATGCTCTTTATCGTGTTGCGATTCCGCGCCCGGATCGATCGGACCTAGTACTACCATAGCCGGAATTAATAATAGTAGGGCTGCCCCTAAATAAAGAATTATGGGCGATTTCATTCAGGCATTTGCCCCAATATAAATAGTAAGGCGCGACTTCTCATCAGCCCCAGCGAGTGCTAGTGAACCCCCCTTATTAAATAATATAAAGGCCCAGGTCCAATCGGGAATGGTTCTGGAGTTGGAGAATGTCATCACCGCAGTTTCGAATAGCTGCGATCCGGCGTTAAAAGAGTGTGATCCAATTCAATTCCCGATATTCACCATTATCAACAGAAAGATCGAACTATTGGAAGGATTCATTCTTTGGGTAGAGGGGGATGGAGAAAATGCTGCAGGAAAGAAAGGCCAATATCGGATGGCGACTTCCAATAACTATTTATTTTCCTTGGAAACCGATTAATAATAGTATAGTAGGGGCTATCTCAACTACAATTAATAATAATAGTAGGGGCCGGCCTATTTCAAACAATATTGACAGCCCGATCTATTTATTTCGGTCCTATATTGGATTACTAACTGCTCGCTATTAGATTCTCGCTATTGGATTACTAACTAACAGGGCCTTGCAGGGCAGGAATATTTGTATTTCCCCCCTACCAACGGAGATAGCTAGACTAACTATTTGAGCTGATAAATAAGAAGCTTTGCACTAAATGAGAAGGCGCGGGTGCCTGACCTATACTGCTTCTATCTCTGCCTATTATTATTTAAGGGAATCCGCTCCTTCCCCTCCTCACCCTTATGGGTGAGCAATAAATAACCTTAACAAAACCTAATCTAATATGCAAGTCGAAACCCTTAGTCAATCTACCAGCGAGATTCGACTCGTCAGGAGTGCGTGCAAGCGACAACCTCCAAAAGGACTTGTAGACAACAGTCTGGGTCTCAAAACAATAGCTTTGAAACCATGTTGGAGAACTAGGGAATTGCAGAAGTGAAGAGTTGTGAATTCCAAGAAGAGGTGGTGTCTAAAGACATCGTTACAACATTGAAGCACAAGTGAGCATACCTCAACATACAATGGATAACGCACAATCACCAAAATTTTGATGTATCACCACTTGATAGACCAATCCATATGAATATATATATATATCCAAAAGTCTAACTAACTCCCTTAAAATGAGGGCGACATAGTCAACTTTGATCACCTTCGACGCACCTAGAGCTCCATCTTTTCTGCCTTTACCTGCGCACCAGTCGACCGAGTCAGGACCACCTTTAGTCGACCTGACCGACCAGTCGACTGCCTAGTCGACCTCTCTAGTCGACTCCCTAGTCGACCTTCGACCGTCAACAGACTATCTCCAGAAGATCCAGAGGTGAGATGAACCTGCTGCTCCAACAGAATGTTGGCTTGAAGACCCACCTCTAACTTGAAGGGCATATTGGATTTTAGGCTCCTTGTTCTGATTCAAAGCTTCTCCACCTTGGGGAAGGAACTACTATATGTAACACGAGAAGGTCGATATTTCCTTCTCAATGGTAGTAGGTCCTGCTTGACTGCCGCCTTGAGGAGGTGGTGGAAATGAGCGCCCTCTATTACCCCTGGTTAATACTGTTCATGTATTAATCACACTGAACATGAGTTATTGCTCATATTGGGGTAATCATGTATCTCATAATATAACTAAATTTACTTAGCATGATGTTCCTTAGGTGCTTAGTCCTTAATGTGTAAACTTAGGGCCTGATGTAGCGTATGGATTGAGTACATTAGTACTCACATATGCCTACCCACTAGAGGTTTCGCAATGTGGCCTTCTGTGTCGTGTCCATGTGTGACCCGCCCTATGATGACTCGGTAACCTCTGTTACTTCATTATGAAGGCTCTTTCATGCTGGACCAATCTCCCTTGAGTCACCTTTACTTAGTCTAGATGTACAACCTCTTGGCATGTATAGAGCGTAGCTAGGTTCCCCCTCTTTGCCTCTTTGCTTGTCTTTGGCCCTTGGTCGCTAGTTTGGCTTTGTTAAACACTTTGGGGCGCTCATTTGGGGCATTCACTTGTTGTTTGGATTATGTTTGGGACTCTGAACCCCTTATCTGACCCATAGTTGGTTAGCATGCCTCATTTTGGGTCCTTAACGACCCCAATCCATTTTAGGTTGCTTAATTGGGGGTCCACGGGGTCAAAATTGACTTAACCCTTCATGGTTTCTTGGCGCCAAGTGAACTGTGACATTTTGGGGCCATACTGTGACTGTAAGTTCTGACTCGTGGAATAGAGTGTTTAATTCAGGGAAAACACCTACGGTACGAGATGAAAAACCAATGGCACTTGGGAAAAACCCGCAGTATTACTCTTCGATACAAAACACTTTGCCCAATGGCTAGTCTAGCGTTTACTATGCCTTGAGGTCATTTCTTTGCCTATTTATATTTCTCCTTTGGGGGTTTATATATGGCTCAAGGCTGTTTTTAAAAGCCTCTTCAATTTCCCTCTCTCTCTTCGATTTTTGTCACAGAAACGCTACCGGATTGGCGTCAAATCTTGATCTATCTCTCTAACTCTTCTTCCATGATATTGGGCTACTTTATCCTATCATCTCTATCACATCTACATGTATCTCTTTATTTTGGCTTGGTTCCTCCTTGCTCTCGGAAGAGCAAGCAATAAATTACCTTTGAAGGCTTGTTGTTTTGTCCTAGGGCATCTCCATTGGCTTAGTCCCCTCCAAGACATTGGACGATTAAACCCTACTACCTTAAGGGAGGTTCCAACACAACTAGGGAAATAAAGGTACCATCTTTCCGAGGGAACTTTGGGTCACCATACAACACTTCATTGTTTGATAATTTATATGGTAGATCTAGGTGTTTTTATTGCATTGTATTGGAGATCGGGATCAAGTCTGTTTTGCAAGAAGGTTTAGCAGCGTGTGCAGGTTCATTCTAGTAGAGAAACCCTCTCTTGGAGGCATGTGGGCTCTCTCATCTTCAGCCCAAGAAGCTTAAACACCTACAACAACGTTCTTCTGGGTGAGTTCCTTCCTTTTCACCTCTCTTTCATCTTCTGAATTTATGTTAATTGGCTCACCAAAGGAAATCAGTAAATTAACCCGCTTGCCTCCCTTTGTTAATTTACTGTTACAATCTACATGTTGTTGAGACCTAATCAAATTACCCTAATTAATATCAAGCCCTAGGTCACATAATCATCCCTACAACCCTAATTATCATAGTGGCCTTCCCTCCTTATCTTATCTCCCTCTCTCTTCCCATCCTAGGGTTTCTCAATTTTTCCCTAAAACCGAGTGGCGACTCCACTCTCTCCTTCCTCCTTGTGGTAGCATGGTGCCTCACTCTAACCGTGAGGCTACATTTTGGTGACTCCACTAGGGAGTTCCCATGAACCCTTCTGGCCTCTCTTGATCCAAGGATTTCACTTTCTTGTGTTGATCCTCTACTCACGACATGCATAGTATTGTGTCCTTTTTATCCGAGAGAGAGAAGGTTGCCCTTCTTCCTCTATTCCCTTATACTTGATTACTTCCCAATGTAATCCCCTCTCTTGGTTTTGATATCACCGTGATGGAAGCCATGAAGGTTAGAACCATTGACATGGCATGTTATATGGCTGGTCATGATCTCCCTCTCCCTCTCCATCATTTAGCATGCCTGCAAGGCGCTGAACAAGAGTTCTCTCAAGGCCTTAAATTTGAATGAGGTCCTCTCCCGTTGGTCGAGAGTTCGCTGCCTCACCCTCATATTCATCTTCCCAAAAATCTTGTTTGGATTGAGACCCAAACCTCTTCCGAGCCTGAAGGAAGCCTCTCCTCTCAGGTGGATGGTTATTGCCCTTCATCCAAGCCTCCTCCAGTTCCTGAAGAGAGCTTCATGTTGATGGGCCATCCCTCTTCCCTTCTTCCCCTCAAGCGGTTTCTCCAATCGTTAGCCATGGCCCAACTGGATCTTGGGTCTCCACTTTGATCGTTCCCTTCTCCTTCAGATCTATGAGTCTTGGTAATTGTGCGACGATTTTGCAAACTCTACCTCTCCCTACGGTCGAGCCCTGCCGGGGGCATCCTCAAATTATATCCAAACAAGCCAAGTGCACATACAACCTCAACAACAAATTTTTCAAACCCCATCAAATGTTAGCCAAGGGAATGTCAATGCCCTACCCCAAAATCGTCTATTTCCTCTCCCGTTGGTCGAGAGTTCGCTGCCTCACCCTCTAGGATTCCCCTCTCATCGAATTATTCATACAACAAGAGACCCAAATATGAACCAAGTATTCATGACAACCTCTACACAACTGCAAAGAAAATAAGACATCCCAACATTTTCCCAATTGCAAAGACAAGCATACATTCCAACATTCTCCCAGCCACCAGGACAAGCATTGATTCCAACAATGACACAACCTCAGAACGTAAGCTTTCAAGGAAGTTAGAACCCAAGCATGAGTCTGTTCAACACCCCAACTTCTTATAACATAGGACCATACTCTCATCCAAGCATGGGAGGTGGTGGTGGGAAGGAATCAAATAGTAGACACAATGCGTTGAAAGCCAAAGCCGGTACATAACTCCATAGAATAAGTTCCTTTTGGCAATGAAGTGTTTCTATTGGCAATTAAGTTAGTGTTTCTTTTACTTTACGGCGCCCCCCAACCATTACAGGTAGGCTTGGATAGGATTATTCCAGTCCTAACAGAATCCGATTCTCCAAGAACGACCAATGCATTTGGTTTAGGCCAATGGTTGCTTGCGTACAAGCCGGCGGGTGGGTGGCACTAAAGAAATAAAGAGTGCTCTTTAAATGTGTCGTTCGGCCGGCATCTCCAGACCCTCGAACCAAGAGATCAGACGGAGATCTTCAGATTAGGTAGATCGGATTGATCCAATGATTCCTCCATTGAGAACTAGCTGGGAGGCACCCATGTAGGAGTCACTTTCTGTAATACCAGAAACCATGGAAATAGTAATGCCCGTCATTCATAAAGAGAGACTTCGACCTAACTAACTATCTACGGCATAGATCGCTGTCAGTCTTATATACGTAACAGCCATATCATCCGTCCCTTTATCCAGGGTGGTTCTCGTCCACTCCGCTTCCGTGAATTTGTTTCTCCCCTTTCTATTATTAAAACAAGTTATTACACTATCTCAATCTTGATTTGAGCAAATAGCTATCTATGGATCTAGCGTTTTATAGAGCTCTTATTGCCTACCACATACATATTAACAACATTTCCGAGAGAAAGATATAAATGAATGAGCAGATGAGATGTGCTTGTTGTAATAAGAAAAACGCGATTCGGCAACAGAACGCTCTGCATAGGGATGGATATAGCTCCAAGGTCGGGGCATTCAGAAGAGTTTAGAACTTTAGCCGCTTAGGAGAACCACTGCTCTATCGTCCTGTGTAACCCCGTTAATACGTATATAATAGGGGCGGATCTAACCCGAACGCCCCTATTCGGCAGAAGCAGCATAATCTCTAATCCATTAAAACAAAACCTTGACTCGATCGAAGCATAAATGCCTTGTTTGTCGCCCCAGCGGATCGATTTCCACCATCATGGTTCGCCCCGCTCCAACCAGTATTCTTTGGGGACGAGGAGTTCGACTATCTGAGTTTTGCAGTTTCCTGCCCGCCTCTTAAATAAGAATAAATAGGGGTGGCTTTAGCTGCTTCGTAACCCGACTCAAGGAAATTCGCCCCGATTGGATACAATGTCTTCGGTCAGCTAAGATCTGTCTCCATCCATTCCTTTGGGCTTCTCATTCCCTAGCAGAAGTTACCAGTCTGTAGGAAGGTCTTCGGTAAGCTTTCGTAAAGCTCAAGGGCTTACTCGGAGTTAGAAGTTAGTGGCCTTATTCCCCGGTAAAGGAGAGAGTGACCCGCTCTATACCCTTTACTGGAGCTAAGGAAGCGATGGTGAGACCCTTAAGAAAGTATATCGATTTGCTGCAGCCTTGAGCATATATAAACCCCGGCTTCAGCATAAAAAATAGAAGCATAGGCATTGGCAGCAGAGCCTTCCCACTTACCTGTTTGGACGACTGACTACCCTTTGGACGCTTATTGGACGACTGATACCCTTACTTCAATAAGTTGATGCGCAGGACGGAAAGATGCCTTTTCTTGGGCATTCTACCGATCCCTTCCCCCAACCAGCTACCGATCCCTTCTCCAACTACCGGTCCCTTTGCCCAACCAGTCTACTTCTATTCCAACCAGGAAAGAATCACTCGATGGATGGATCAAGGATCAATACCAAACCCATGCCCTCTAGGGGGGAAGGCGTTACGAAGGGGATAGCGTGAAAAGAAATACAGTGGTAAGTGCGGTGATAAGTGCGTTGGACTGAAAGGACTATGAATCGTTGTATTTCCCCACGCTAGTGAATGAATAGAGTTAGTGAATAGAGTTAGTGATGTATGACAAGAGCTGACAAGAGCTGACAAGAGCTGAGCTGAGCGATCGATGTCTCTTTATTGTCGAATATCAGATCTGTCTCTTTATAGCCTGCCCTTATGAGCGATCGATGTCTCTTTATAGCTGGTCTTTCTGATCCTCCATAGATTTATTATTCCAGCGAATAGCGAAGACCATATCGAATAGCGAAGACCATCACCCTCGCTAATACCAGTTCAAGTACTCATTCTCGCTAATACCTGTTCTCCCCCGCTAACCAGTGCTTATCTGTTCATACCAGTTCTTATCCGTATGCACTATAAGTTGCTACTCCCTGTTCAAGTACTCATTCCAAACAGGGATCTATTTATTAGGCAGCTAAGTCGTATAAGACTGCGAAGTTGTATAAGACTGCGAAGTCGTATCCGTTCATACCAGTTCCTCTTATATATGTGCATACCAGATAGATACATATTCGTTCATACCAGTTCCTCTTATATATGTGCATACCAGATAGATACATATTCGTTCATACCAGTTCCTACCTGTTTCTATCCTCTTTTCTCGGCGATCACTTGCTAAAACGTCCATTTTCCACTCCCCTTGTATGATCGGCGATAGCTCACTTAACCGACCATGAGATCCCCTTCGGGCCTTTGGGATACCTCTGGCTTTATTATATTCTCTGGTTAGGTCTTATCCCTTTTTGCGAAATGGACTTTTAAGCCACAACACCGAAGACAGGAAGGAAAGTATTCTAATTATTCTAATTTATGGCTGCTACGGGTATTTGGACTGCACCGCCTAGGAAAGGAAGGGAGGTCTTCACTGCCTCTTCCTTGACTGATAGATCGGGGCAGGCAATATTAAAAACCACTAATTAAATCATTGCCGATCACTAGCATTTTGATCGGAGCAATTACCTTCCTCAAAGGCTGCGTAAAACCTATACGTCAACTCTCTTTAAACGGAGGTATTTCCCTCCCTAAAACATCCGTAACACCTCCTATACAACCTTCCCACAGTCACTGGGTGGGTCTTAAAGGATTATAATATCCTGTAGGCTCTTGAACCTTCTTAGTTGATGAGTTGAGGGGACTTTTCATTAGAAGGATCAAGGAAGGGAGGTCTTAACTCCTACCGCCTTATCACTGCTACCGGCTGTACCGCCTGATATCGGGGGGTCCACCCCCAACCCCTCTGAGAAAGGTTGATCTGAGAACTTACCCTTCTTTTATTCTGGTACGGCGGGGCAGGGATCATTCCCCTTGGGGTAATGTGGTGGAATTTGCCCTTGCCCCTCATCTTAGTCCACTCCGTCAAACATATCCGTTCAATATATTTTTACGCAGGTGTTTACGAGTGGAATTGCTGCGATACACCTCCGTAAAAGGAAGATTGCTTGCCTAAGGCTGCTCCGCTCCTCACCTTCCTAACGTCAGGTGAGCCCTCATTCCTCATATTAGGAGGTCTTAACTGCACAAATGAGGTTACATTGGGCTTAGCTGGCTTAATTAGCGGTATGGGCTCGACAAGATGAGCCGTTCTTTTCCCTTCTGTAGCCATTAGCGGAAGCGAGGGAGTATCGGCGCCCCGAACCCGCATGAACAGTTCTAGAATTGAAAGACTTTATGAGCGATATCCATTCTGTAGCTTAGAGTTCAAGTCTGTAGCTTATAATAATGGCTAAATAATTCTTAAAAGAGCCGTCATGAACCAATTAACATGAGCCAATTCACATGAGCGGAACAAGACAAGGGGGATCTCGATTGTCTGACTTTCCTTCTCTTAACCGCCATGAACAGATGTGAATGAAACGGATTAGATTAGATTAGACCGATTAGTGAGATATGCCAATTCGTATTAGCTTTTTGTATTAGCAGGCTAACGGCTACAGTAGTGGCTGTACAGTAGTTGCTGGCTACCGTTCGTATTAGATGATAGCGAGATTGGATTAGCACAATTGGATGATAGCAATAAATATTATATATTACTTTAAGGATTAAGGGTGTAAGTAAGAAGCCGCGATAAGTACCACGATAAGTATGGCCACGATCATATTAGATATCGGATATGCCACGATAAGTTTATATATGCCACGATACTTTAGCTGGCTACCGTTGCGTTCGTTCTGAGCGGCTTTGCGTTCTGAGCTGGCTACCGTTGTGTTCTGACAAGAGCCGTTCTGAACGGGCAATTCACATGAGCGAAAGATCGAGATTGTCTAACTTTCTTTCTCTTAACCGCCATAAGCCTAAGGATAGACTCTTTATACTTGTTCTTGCGGAGCCATGTGTTCTCAAGGGCGAAGCCCAAGCCGAGCTAGTCAATTCTCGTGCGGAGCTAGGCATCTAAGCGAGTTGCTCTCCCAAGTTACTTATTTAGAGGGGGGGGGGCGATAGGATTGTATGAGGATTTTCTCTCGTCAATCCCTCATATATTGATTCTGAGCGATGGGGATCAGACTGGTAGCTGCAGGAATGTGGGGTTCCTCCTCGCCTCATTACGGGTTTCTCTCTAGCTATATTATTTTCACTGGCCTATTGCGGTATGGAAGATGTGGCCTTATGACTTTCCTTCTGACTGGATCCTGCTACACCAAAATCTCCTTTATTGCTGCGTGAGGCACATAAGCAACTACCCGGGAATATCCCACATCTCCTCGGAAATGCTTCAGTGCTTGAACCAAAGCATATGCCTGTTTTTCTATTAATGTGTAATTTCATTCAGCTTCTATCAGGCTTTTGTTCATAAATGCTATGGGCTAAACCTTGTTCATTTTTCTGTAGTAAAACACCAGCAATTGTATCCTCTGAAGCAAATGAAAAAATCTGAAACTCCTTCCTTCACAGTATATGTTTTCAGTTTCTTTATGATCGTCTGCCTCATTTGGTCCTGTGGCTTTCCGGGGCTTGTACTTCAATGAAGGCTTATCCCCAGTGGCCTATTTTATCTCTTGCAACTAGAACAGATTGAGGCATGCTACTGGAATCATGTTTTCCAACAGCATCACTTTTGGCATCTTTCACCGAAGTTACTTCCTTCGTTGTAGATAGCATCCTTGAAGCACGCAGTGCAATCCATCGTTTTACACCGCCAACTCGCATTCCACGCTTCGCCCGCCCTTATCGATCGAACAAATAAAGACAGAAACGGTCTGGCTCTTCCAAACTTAACGACTTAACAAACGATGTTCACTTGGCCGTGTAAAACATGGATTAGCATTATGTTATCCCAACAAGTAATCCTCCATCCAGATAGAGGATTGGGATAAGTGCTATATGAATACTTCGGAATCAGATATGGGATGTTTCTCTCCATTCTCCGTGAGCCACTTATTTCTCCGAAACGGGATATATAAGTGATTTTCTTCTTCCTCCCCAGTAAGTCGGCGGCGTCACACCACTGGGATACTTCGAATAAACTGGGGTACATATGGGATACACCGGTGCTAAAACCTCTTCCCGAAATCTCTTCCAAACTGTTGGGGTCGTTGCGGGGCATCCCCCTTTGTTGGTGTGGAACCAGTTGGTTCCGTGGTTTGGGAATTCTGCTGATCCTAGGTACTCCATCACGGCATGGGGAAATATGGGAAGTGAGGAAGATCAGGCATAACCGGAAGAATTGTGTGGAATAAGTGGATTTATCCGGTTGGGGCATCATTTCTCTGGTTCTATTTTTTCCCTTTCCTATATTAGATCTATCCAGAAATAGACTCTCGTACGAGTAGTCAAGGTATAGGGAGAAAGAAGATATAGGGCTTCGGGTGGTCGGTTCTTCGTTTACCAACGGAAAGCATGGGAGATTGTCTCGAGATATGATGTATACGATATTATGCTTGCTGCCAGGGCTTTTTCACGTTAAGGGTAGGCCTATTCATTTCTCCTTTCATGGGGGAACCCGAAGGGATCGATGGGGGCCTATTTAGTTAGGTTCCATTTGGTTGGGGATTGGGGTTCGGTCAGGCAGGAAGGAGCACGATCGGGATATGCTTCCTACCTATCAGTCTTAGGCAGATAATCAAAGGGCAAGGTACCGGCATGCCTGGTTCTTCCATCATCCAATTCACTGAAATGAATCGTGCAGAGAAGCTGCTATTATATATGTAATTACGCTTTCTTTCTTCCCCTCAAATATGTTAGCGATGGTGAGACCCTTAATATAGTTACCCGCTATATTGACCAGCTGCTCCACCCATTCCTTGGTTCTGTCAGGACGAGTTACCCAGTTTCTCCAGTCTACTTTCTCTATGCAAGCACATGTTTAGCCAGCTCGTGTTTGGCTAACCAAGCTGGGCAGCTAATGCATCCAACCGGTACCGGTAATATACGGGGTAAAGGGGGTATTGCCCAATAGTCGAACGGGGTAGTTTTCTTTCCCCGAACCATTGTACGAGTACCGGTAATAGTAGTACGTGGACTCCCCTTTAGCGTAAGACCCTTCCTTCGTTCGGTTAATCCCTGCCTTAGTGAAACAAATTATTGTACAGGGTCAGTAGGGCTACCAGCCTTAGGTGCTCAGACTCGTACAGGGTCAGTGGGGATACCTGCCTTAGGAGAACTAATTATCGTACAGGAACTACTATCCCAGTAACTACTACTAAATATCCTTTCCTTAGGTGATACTAATACTCGTATAAGGTTGGGCACTAACGAAGGTTACACAGCTAGGTAAGGTTTGTCTTACTGCCCAATGATAACTGAGTCGGCAAGGTTGGGAACTAAGCATCCTATAGCTTATAGGGGTGAGGGTTCGATTCCCCAATTATAAGTAGGCAACAAGTGTTGGCACTAACGAAGGTAACACAGCTAGGTGTTGTTGGCAAGCCGCCTCTAATCCCATTCTTTGTTGGCAAGCCAGAGTAAGCCAATAAGCCTCTTCCTTCGTTAGAGCGAGCAAATAAGCACGAGGTTCTCCTCAAATCTTCTTGTTAAACAGATCGTTAAACAGATCGTTAAAAAGAGAGGAAAGGGTTGTCTTACCAATGCTGGGTCGGCAAGGTTGGTCGTTCTGAAAGGCTATTTGTTATATAAGAAAATGCACGAGAAGGTCCTGGTTGGCATCATTACCGGACTTACTAAGGAAGGTAACAAAGCCTAGTCAATTCGCAGCCTCCGCTGCTGGATCAAAGCCCCAAGGTTAGGTAGGAGCAACCCAGCCAAGCGGAAGAAGGGTTCAGGAGGCGCACAACGCAGCTCAGGTAGTCCAAGCGCAATAAGGGTTCCGTAGTCCCATAAACCATAAATCTAGGAAGAGCAACAATTGGTCGGTTAGTAAGCCAGCTACTGTTAGTAGTGGGGCTAAGCCTTTTCCTACTGCTTGGGTTGGGTGCTTTGTCAAGCCCCTTGCCTACACGAACTGCCAGGAGGAGCAAGGTCCGTAACAACCCGAAGCTTGGCCTCCCTTGGTGATGTGTTGGCAAGCGCCTAATCCGAGCCTTTGTTGGCAAGCAGCTAACCCGAGCCAGTGAATGAAGGAGATTGAGGGAAGATTAAGAGAACCCAAACCAGCTAAAGGTTAAGTTTAGGACCAACCCGACTAGGCTAAGCACGATAGGGGTTCCATATAATTAGTAGAGCCAGTCAGGAAGGTCAGGTACACAACGAACGCGTCTAGTCCAAGCACAAGATTCCGAACAGCACACTGAACCACTTCTCCCTCTCTACGCCCACTCTGAAGCTACGCATCAGCTGATCGTTCCGCCCACCCTCGCTTCTCCGAACCACTGACTGACCTGGTTGCTCGCAGAACATATGCTACGATCTGCCGGGTCTTTCCATATTGATTGCGCGCGGGTCTACGAGACATGGGACTTAGGGCAACTCTTACTCCGGCTTCAGGCGGCGGCCCGGACGTGATGGAAGCATCTCGTATGTAGAATGTACACGGTTGGGTAGTAAGAGGATGAGGCCTTCGGGTGTTCGCCTTTTGATTGAGGTTCCGAACGAAGTGGTTGCTTCTGCTTGTCGGGCAGCCTCACTTCATTCATGCATGGGCGTTCCACAAACGAAAGCGAACCAATGCCTTTCCTTTAGCGTCCGCGGTTCGCTGTTGGACAGAAGAGTATAATTCATTCTTTAATCTTTTCTATGATTCATTCATTATATTACTGATCATGTAAACGGAGACCTTTCTAAGGTTCCCTAGATCTTATCCCACCAAGGTAAAGGTGTTCAGATCAATGCCATCTAGGGTTCGATCAGTGGTAGCTGGGGTCATCTTACCTGGAGCAGATCGTAGGGTCTTATAGACACGAGACTGAAAGCTCCGTAGGGTTGACCCACTCGACTAAAAGGAGAGGAACATGATTCTTTGATAGACTCTACCTTGCTCGAGCAGCTCCTCTTTCTTATTGATGGCTCCTGAGCGCTGTTCGTAGGAAAGCTCCGAGTTCCGTAAAATAAGAAGTGGTGCCCTTCCATCTCTAGCAGGTCTGGCGCTCACGTGACCGACAGTGAAAGATCTGTCACTTCCAGGGGGAGTTCTGTTATGAGTGACGAGCGAATGCCCTATTGATCAAAGGTCATGAGCTCTGTTATGAGCGGGCTTTCTTTCGTTGATCAGGAACCTCGCCCGCCATAGCGGAAGTGCATCCATTCCTTCGTATCGCTCCCCCTGACTGCAACTCTTTCGCTTGTTCATTAGGGCTCTGTAACTAAATCTCCATCTCGATCCACTAGTGCATCGTTAAATAATATTTTGTGCTTTTCCAGGTGTGTGAAGACAGTGACGGACCCAGCGGCCTCAGATCAACTGGGAACCAAATGGACAGCAACTGACCGACGGGGTTGAAAGTTGTAATGGGTGTTTTGGCTTCATGTTCATGTTTCTTATCGCTATTCCTCGAGATTGATTCTATCGGCTTGACTTGACTTTGATTGCTTGTCCTTGCCATAGATTCTTTCTCTTTACTTGACTTACCATAAGAGCTTGGACTTGCTGTCAATCCCCACACCCCTTGAGAGAAGCTCCGGGCACCAGTGGGAACTCCAGGCAGCAAGGCTCAGAGGGAAGGAAGAAGCAGGCTATATAGAGTAGGGTTGCTCTCCTATACTTGTTGGTTTCTATATTCTATCTATATAGGTAATGGATCTATATAGGTAATGGTTAGGTCAATGGGAAATGACTCTCTGCATGCATAGGTCACAGATGGGACTGATTACTTCTACTGTAAAAGATGTTTATAACTTGACTTAGATTATGTCTCTTACTACTGACCTTACCCGGAAATATTATTAGGATCTATTTCATTGTTTATAAAGGTTAGAAGGTATTCTTTAGGTAGAAGGAAATAAAATAGTATTTAGGTATTAAAGAGGTTATCTTCTTCTTAAGCTCCACCACTAGAACTAGCTTTATATTTGAATCTATTTAGACTATTTCCTATCAACAACATACAGCAATCAATACATACAACCAACCAGGAACAAATGATCCACTACCACTTATTACAATCCACGAAAAACAAAGCCACAGGGAATCATCATTATAGAAACTCCTTCTCCTTAGGGTTTCATTAGTCAAAGCACCCTTACTCCGATATGAGGGATAACCCCTATATTAAGTCTCTTTAGGAGAAAGAAAGTATCTTGATGAGATTGAAGGAGATTGAAAGCAGGAGATCCAGGAACTCCTAGTACAGGAACTCATAACAGGAACTCATAGAATATACAGGAACTACTAGAATCTATAAAGTATGCTTTAGTAAATAGAATGTCTATTGAATATATGAAGATATAAAGCCTTAGGATCTATTATGTATCTTTATGGTTCTATTACTCACTACTATAAGATCTATTACTATTTAGCTACTAAAAGAACAAGGAATCAACGCTACTAAAAGAAAAGTGATCAAGTAGAGACAGAATCAATCTTAGAGAACACCAGGGCTGCTATCAGGACCCTCTAACCTTATTCTACTGGCCTTTAACCCACTCTTTTATTCATTAGTGCTACCTTACTACTCATAGCGGGAGAAACACACTCTACCGAAAGGAAGAACTACTACCAGTATCTAACGTAGGATTAGAGTCTTCCATTTTTAAGGAGTGCTTTGGGATGGGATATTACTTTCTTACAAGCAGAGGAACTGACTTCCTCAACGCTAGAGAAGGCAAGGAATTATATGGCTTCAACCAACACTGTATATTAGATCTCCCATTGTTGGAAGCTTATCACAGGGGAACCAAACCCTAACCCCTTTAGAAAGTATCCTAACCCCTATATTAAGTATGCTCAAACAGATAGAAAGGATTAGAAGTAGGACAGGCTTCTATCTTTATTTATAATTTAGTAAGGATTATGTCTCCTTTATTTAATAGTTATAAGTGAAAAGAAGTAGAGTCTTCTTATTAGTTAAAGTGTAGGAACTCCTATGTATGGATCCTTTTTCATCTTGAATTCTTAGTTTGGAGATAGGAAGTATATTAACTCGTTAACTAGAGAAATTAGTTAGAACTCTTTATATGTACTTTAGATGTATTAGTCTTCTATATAACTATTATATTAGTTTCATTAGATCTTTAGGAGGTTTAAAGAAAGAATAGATCCTTCGCTCTCATCTAGCATAAAAGCTTGTCCAGGCAACGGTGGAGTAGATAGATGCTTGCTCCTAAAGAGGCAAGACACAGACCTAAGGAACAGAGGGGGCAACTCGAATCGATAGAATGAAGCCTCCCCAGCCGGGTTTCAGGATAAGTCCTTGAACGGGCTCAACAAATTATTCTAGGGGATGTATTATATACGCGTTAAAGCCGCGTTACCAGCGGAAATACCACCAGCCCTCGCGTTGCCAGTCATGTAAACTATTCATTGCAGCTGCTTACTATCGTAAATGCTTGTCGTTTAAACTCTTCATCGCAGTTGTTTACTATTCGGTAGTTATCTTTATAGAGAGTACAGTAGTATGATGGCTCCCATAGAACGACCAGCAAATGAGACAATCCTGCAACATGTAAAGATCCTACGAATTAGAATGGTACAATACCTTAAATGTAAAGATTCTGCAAGAGAGGGTAAGGTTACGGTGAATGAAGGAGCAAAAACCCATAGAATGTAAGAAACTGCGAGGGTTAGATTACAACCCAGATGCTGCCGTTCCGGCCCAACGAAACTATCGACTCTACTTGCTCGACGTTACGACTGACCTGATGATTGAGTTGATTCGAGTTCAATATGCACCCGGGAGGACTAGGTAGGCGTACGACCACTTCCGGCAGCATTTCTTTACCTATTTCTTTCCTCGATTAGAACATGCAGAAAGTAGTTTCAATGGCATTAGGCTCGGTTGGTCGAAGGTTGAGACTCGGGCAGCAGGGTGGAGAGGGATTCGCTTCGCCTCATGGCCTTGCTTCCCCTGGTTAGATCATTATCCATAGGGAGAAGAGAGGAGAATAAGTGCTCGATCCGCCTTTCATGCAATAACCGGCTAAGGATAACTTAAAGGATAACCCTTGTTCGCGTGATGCAAATGCCTGCGCCTAATGACCGGCTGAGGAGAACCTGACGGATAACCCACCCTGATCCCGGTCGGTGCTATGTTGATACGATACGACTTACCGAACCGAATTAGGGAATCAATTTTTTTCCCAATACATCTATCAATTTTCCATGGAGCATGCTGACTGTTGCAAGGCCTCCTAACGAAGCACCGAACGAGGCACTGGGCAATCTACCAATCCTCGGAATAACACTATATACGTAGCTCCAACCCACACTTGCCTTAAGAGCTAGTTCCTATCAATACCTCGAAAGGTCTGTTGCAATGGGGCGATACAAGGTCGATCCTATTTCCTTCCCAACTCGGTCAATTACGTTTCTCAAAAGAACCATTTTCCTTCCGTTCAACATCTGACTCACTAAAAGAAAAGGTCCTGTATTTTCCTTTCCAATAGTTCCAATGTATGATGTGTGTTCCGAGGGAGCCAACATGAAGAATGCATCTATCGGACGCACCACCAACGCAACGCACTCCCCCACGTTTCGTTTTCACCTTTTCCGGCTGATCAATTGATGAAGTTTAACATATACAAGCGCTACCGACCGAATTTGGCTAAGTGCAGCATGATCATCGATCTGATCAAATTATCTAACCAAACTTCAATAAAGATTTGCTGCTCTTTATGTTATGAATGAACGTGGAGTTGTTAATACGTAGATAATAGGACTTTCCCGCATTTTGGCTTTCTCCCGCTTCTCTTCTTCATGTTTCATGTTTCAATTCATGGCTGGGGTGAATTTCTTTTTTCAGGTCCATTCCTATCCGTCTCTTCCTTCTTCTCTCCAAGTCCGGTTGGAAAGGAAGGAGGTTTACCGCATTTCAGCCTTTGAATTCATTTAAACATGAAACTAACTTCTATTCGCCTCGCAATCAACCAACGCAACGGCGAGCGAGCGTGAGTTGATAAACGCTAGCTAGAAAGCGACCTATAGAAGGCTAGAGTAATAAGTGGAATCGAATTTGTGGAATCGCGAATTACATAAGTCAATAAAGGTTGATCGCTTGGCATTGAAACGAGAAAAAAGGGTTCTACCAGAGAGCAGCATCTCCTGTGGAACCGCTTACTTACCCACCCCTCTATTTCTCTGTTTCCCTGCCCGTATAAATGATCTCAATGATAGCAATAGCAATGGGGCCTCCAGTTATTACAGTTTTCATGCTAGGATTTGCGATCTATCCGTATACCTGTGCGACCATATAATGGTAGGACCTGTATATCCGTATTAAAGATAGCACTAATGGTGATATAAGTAGCTTATAGCAAAGCAAGAGCTTCAAGCAACGGGTACGCTCTAGCCTAGAGTGCATCCTTCCCCATCCTAAGCCAATTCCTTCCAAGCCAGCCTCCTTCCCCATCCCTTGCCAATCCATTACATATCACATGCCCAAGGGAGATGCCAAGCAGGGGAGATAAGGACTACCAATCCATCATCCTTCCTAACTAGCTTATATACTGGGATTTTATCTCCATCTTATATTTTATTTCCATGCCGAGTTTTCCAAGCGACTAGCAAGCATTATATAGTCTATAAGCAAATGCTAATTCCCATTCCAGACATCGAAAAAAGGGATTGATTCACCCCATCTATAGATCTATAAGGGGACTATACTGGGGGAGGTCCGTGCTTTCAGTTCGGAGGTGTGTTACTCATAAAATAAAGGGACCTACTCATCACTGAAGTGTTGAACAAGGATCAGTTTTAGGGCTGGGAGTGCTTCTGCGTTTAAGGTTCAACCTGAGATGAGTTCAACCTCCCCCTGTGAGTGAGTGAGTGAAACGAATGCCCGGCCAAGAGCGATTTGGCGAAGCTATCAAAGGGAGAGAAAGAAAGCTCGAGATAAAAAAGGGTGGTTTTTTTCACGCCTTGTTCCCGAGGTTTCCATGAGACAGGCTCTAAGGTTCTCCTGACTGAAAGGGGGAAAGTGGGAGCAATTATCATCTCAGTAGAGGGACCTGCTCTAGCTTTTGACTTCACTTATTACTGTAGTGTCTTTCCCAGCTGGCTGATAGATATAGCGCTCATGGCCCTGCTGCTTCTCTCCGCTTATTGAGTCAATTGAGGAGCGGTGGCGGAACCTCTCTCTATCTAGCTGCCGGGTTAGCGAATAAATGCTTCGTATCACACGGCTTTAAAGGGGTGCAACTTAGTATCCAACATACGGGTTTACTATCTATCTAGTATTCAAGATTGGGCTATCTAGTATTCAAGATTGGGACGACCAGGGATGATTAACCAAAGGAAGACATTTGCCCAACTCTGCTCATGGCAAAGTCACTAAGGCTTACTGATGAGCCAGTAAAGGGACTTTTTTAAATAAAGCGTTACTGTGGTGATTACGGAAAGGCAACCTTTACTGTACCAAAGTCTTTCTGTCAAAGCATAACGAACTCACTGTAACGAAGTATTCCCCCGCAAGAGCCTTTAATAACGGCCCTCTTAGAGTTCGAGAAGAGATGGATATTCTTCTTCTCGTCCCCTCAGCTCAGGCTTTCAATAGCTGGCCAGTCTTCTATTTAGGGAAGATATGACTGACTCTTGTCTATTTCTGTAATATATACGCAATAAAGAAGTTTGAATATGATACAACTTCTTCTAATGATACTCGTATACGTGATACTTGCGTCTATAGCTAACTAGCTAATTGACGTGGACGCTTAAGGCACTCTGCCCAGGAGGGTGGTTAGAAGTAGTGATTCTACATGTATGATACCCGTCGCATCTATACGTTTCACTTTCATATCTACGTTCCCTTATTGCCGGCAGGTGGCTAAGGCAAAAAAGGCAGGCAGGCTGACTCAGTCATCATATTGAAAAGAAAGACTAATTATAAGTTATAATCACCTAAGAGAGAAGACTAAAGAGAAAGAAATAAAGAGGGTTGAAAGAAAGCTAGTTGAACTGGAGAAGTCGAAAGAGAAAGAGAGGTTTCACTACTGTTAGCTGATGAACTAGTTGTTATAGAGATTGAAAGAGAGGTTTAAAGAAAGAGCTTCTCTATCTTATGGACCGGAGTCACTGAAGGCCAGTTAGTACCTGACAGGCTAGTACCTCGCCTCAGGCTCAGGGAGAAAGGAAAGTAGTATCAAGTGCTAGTTCGGCTAAGTTGGGCCTAGTGTACCTGACTCGAAGCTAGCTAGTAGACCTTAATGGAACTTACACCACTATGACTAAGGCTAATAAGACTGATTCTTCGCTTACGCTCAGGGAGAAAGGACAAGAGGAAGGGGGATTAGTTTTCAATAAAAAGAATGGGTGGAAATCTCTTAAGGCTAGTTTACCTTAGGGCAAGTAGTGCACCTTATGGCTTCTTCGCTGACGCTCAGCTAAGAGGGCTATTTCTTTTTTAAAAGAATGGAGACTGGAGAGATATAAATATCACATTTCATTTTGCTACAGTGAGTTGACTATGCAAGTGTGAAGCAAGCAAGGAATAGATTGGTTTCCATGGAACTTACTATATATACAAAAAAGGGCAAGTACAAAAGAAAGTGTATGTAAATATAATACATATGGATACCAGCATCTCTACGTTTCACTCGCATATCTACGTTATACTTTGCCTTTGTTTGCTTGGAATAGATCCCAGAAACCCTTTTGCCAGTCTCCATTGCTACAAGCTCTTGTCAGTGATAGTCGTTCTCATTGCCGAGAGCCGCTAGTCATAGCCTTTTGTCATTCCTGGGGAGAATCTGAAGTTCGCTATCAGGTCCCCGCATGAGTGCCGAACTGGATATTCAGCGAACCTGGAGTTCATTCTTCCGGATATAATTAATGTATATATATATATATATATGTATATATTGTTCCAGTTTAAACGCGTACTTCTGAACTCTTTTTTGGGGATCTGGGTTTGGTGTTCTGGGTTAGGTTACAATCCAGAAAAAGCGAGCTTATCCAGGCTTACCCAGGAAATCATGAGCGCCGAAACACGTTGGCATAAATAGATTTTCCCCTCAATCCAGACTAACCAGTCCTACCTGACTTACCACTAACCAGTCTTCGCTGATTAATGAGCTTGAAGTTATAGCTTGCATGGTGCTAGGTCTGGTCTCCCTTGCCTTCAGGTATTCCTTTGCTTTGGCTAGTTCATCAATAAACCAATCAAAGTACTACCTTGCTTAGAGCTATTTGCATACTGGAATTGTGAACTACTAGCTTTCATGCATACTACCGGAACAGAACTAGCGCTTACCGCTACTCGCTACCTTGCTTATCGCTAGAAGGAGATCGCATTCTTTATTTATATGGGCTCGCTCCGTATACGTAGCTCGCTATGTGGCTCATAGTTGAGCGAGAGCTTAATCTTTATCCAAGGCGAGTGGAGAGAACGAGCCTAAATATAGTCCGAAGGCTCCACAGGGGAATATTGAATCAACCCGAGCCTAATCATACATAATAGGATCACTAGCTAGCAAGAGAAAGGACAGGTGAATCGCCTGTATCCTTCAGTCTACCCTTGCTCCGTATCTCCAGCTTCGATCAAGAGCTCCAATCCCGCTCAGCTCCGGGCGACGAAGCGACCAGACGAGGAGGCTGATCTGTCCATCTATCCCTCCTAGCCCGCCTTTTAGGTAGATCTAGCAAACAAGAGTGCTTCGCCATCAAGGGCAACTTGTTGCAGTATACTTCCCTCGCCAGAGGGTCATTGCAAGAATGAAAGGATAAAATGGATTTTGGCGGATAAAAGGCAAGGGTAATTTATTGCAACCTCCTACGAGTCAATCAGTGCAATCACTGGCACCTCTCACTCCTACCGCTAAGCCCAGTAACGATGGCTCGAATCCCACCACCATTGCCAGTAGAGGAATGAGGAGTGAAAAAGAGCTTTGCTTGGAAAAAAACCTTGCCCCCCCTCATCAATAATCTCAATGAGGTCTAAAGAGCGTGAAAAAGCGGGTATCTGGCCCCGTGAGGAATAAGTAAGAGAGTACATTTTTAAGGTATAATGTATCATTCGGGGTTCTTAAAGGTGGATTTTCCATGAATAGATTGCATGACTCTGCCATCCTTTGAAGAACTCTGTCCATGCCTTTAAAGAAATGAAACTTGCCAAAAGCTAAGGGTTGTTTCTCAGGTGCGATTGTTTAAGGTTATTCCCACCATCCATTTGCTTAAAGTCGAGTAGCAGCTTTCAAGGCAGTGACCAACTAATAACTGCACCTGTTCTCCTCTCCCCAGCATTCAAGATTGGAAGATTTCGGTCTCCAGTTAGGCTAGGTACGCGGTTTTTACCACTCTCCTTCCGAAGGGTTGGGGCCAAGCAATCTTAGGAGTATAAGTTTGATAAGGAGTCGACCTACCCTTTGAGGCAATGAAAGAATGAAACTCGAAGGATCATAAAAACTATCAAATAGGGCCCCCTTTGCTTGATTTAGGGATTTAGAAACTCGACCTTTAGCAGGGTTGCCCCCTAAAGGGCGGGGAAGATGCCAGGAGAATAACTTGGGTAAATGGTTAAGTCAGCTTCCGGTCGGCACTTCCTTAGGGCGGGTGAAAAAGTATCTAAGGGTAAGAGTAGCAGGGACGCACTACTTTACTTTTTTTTTAAGTAAGTGAAGTAAGTATAAAAAGAAATAAAGTAATAAATAAAGAAATACCAACTATTATATTCGTAACTCAGGTCGCTCTGTAAGCATCAAATCCTACGCCTATATAAAAGCAAGAGGGGTATATGTTCTAAACTAAAATATGGAGGGTCTTTTATTCTGTCCTTCCTCAACTCGATCAATATAAATGAAATAATCGATCAAGAGAATTCTTTGTAAATAATTGAAAAATAGAAATCAATCATCGCTAAAGATCCTTCCTTTCGACCAAGATCCTTCCTTTCGATCAAGATCCTGAACTCTATTATATAAAGAGGGGTAGGTCGCGAACGTTCTATCTCGCGTATGGAGTATCTGCAGCTTGGTAATTAATATATAAAGCAGGTCTGACGTATATAACAAGGATGTTCTGATGTCTCTAACTAGGAAGATCTCAACCCTAATAAGGACTGGATTGGGGAGTGAGTCCATTCGATGATACCGAGAAGATATCGAATCAAATTCCGGTCTGGTGCTGCCTGCTCTCATGGACCTGCCTTTTCTCATTAATGGACAAGCCTCTCTTCTCTGATCTTTTCTGGTCCCATATCTGGCTCTCTCTGGGACCATATCTCTGGGACCCGCTCTTAAAATAGATTGGCCCATCTGTACTGTAATATGGCTCAGGGACCAGCTCTTTAATATAACTAAGAGAAGGTATGGTGTGAAAGTATACGTAATATAAATCCGTAAGTCGAGGGGGGAACTGCTGTTGAGCGAAGCGAGCCCCCCGAGGCGTACTGTGCCGTCAATAAAGTTGATATAGATGTTTCCTTCCTCCCAGATCCTGAACCTCCGGTTGGTCGTACTGAACCCAGGATCCCATAAACTTCCGTGGGTGGGTTTGTTCCATTCCTTGTTATCTGGACCGGGATGTAGGAGCTGCAGCTAAAAAGGGTATGCCGTGCGTGTATATACGTAAATAAAGGGGGTTCATTCAAGTGCTTGCGGGGGTTGGATTCCGTCGATCTGTCTCTGGGCTGCTATGGTTCCCCTTTCTAATTGCGGTAGGAAGAGTCCAAGTAAGGCATAGTATATTGTGGGCGGTAACAAAGTGAGCGGGTTCGGGAGGGTATGGATCCCAGTAAATCGAATCTGTCTGGCCAGCACTTTCCCACCCCACGATCCAGCTAGGGCTATCAAAACAAGTAAAAGGCGCATATAAAATATATAACTAGGTAGGGGCAGTTGAAAAGAATAACCGGGTAAGGAGTAGGTAAACGAGACCAATAAGAAAGAAATAGGCAGTTGCAGTTGCGCATATAACTGAGTATAACTGAAGAACTATGGTTAAGTAAGGGTAAGATTCTTGAAGATGAGTATCCCCGATTATTCTGCATTTAAGGGTAAGGTCAAAAGTTATGATGCCATGATTCTTAGCTCCAGGCCATGCTCTTGCTTGGATGACCTTGACAAAATACTATTACTGACATGATCCCAAATGGCTTTTAAGATAATGAAAATGCATGTCGATGTCTAAAAAGGTAAAAAGGTACATTCGTGTTTATAAAAGGCGATTCCTGCGCATTTTGTGGGAGAAAGATGGGCCCTTCCAAAATCCCACTGAGGTATTAAGATCCTTCAAATGCATGTCTTAAATCCATCTGGGTCTCGCGCGATTTGATGGCTATAACATGGGGTATTACTTTTGCAAACACCTAATCAAATAGGCCTTAAGAGCGTTCCAAGTGGTGTTTCCGGATCAAAAGGTAATGTGTTCCATCCGGTCTCTAAAAGTGAATTTGAAGGTCCTATCTGGAATGAATTTGAATCTTGCCTAGATGGATGGTATGAATGTTCTGTGTTTTAAAACCCTCTCAATTGGCAGGTATGACTCCTAAATGTGGCTGGGAGTGTCTGGTTGGGAGGATTAAAAACTAATTGATGTAAGCCGACCACAAAATATCCCTGACTTCTTTATATGTAATATTATTCGCCTACGTGTGAGGAATACTCTATCTTCCTAGCCTCCTCCTGAATATCCCGGTATAAAGCCCGGTATAAAGCCCTCCTCCTGACTGAATATGAACCCGAAACCTTCTTTCCCCGCCCCGTATAACCCTTGATAGGCTATAAACTATGCCATGAGGCGGAACGAAGCCTGTCCTGCTGACTGAGCCCGCTGAACCTGTTGTCCTGCTGCCCTGTCCCCTCCTCGGCCCTGTACCGGTGCACTCTCCGAACCGTTCGTTGGGGAACCTAACCAATAAGAATAAGGCGTAACTGACCCTCCCTTTCCTCTCCTGTCCAACTAGTCCTTGCACTCTTCTTTCTTCTTATCCCGAAGTTGGTCCTAAGCTATCCTATTGGTACCTAACCCTTAACTCTCCCCTAAAAATTCTTATGCACTTCCCTCCTTCTACTTGTTGTTTGGATATCGGATAATTTGTTTTCGGAGGTGGATAGATAATGGAATGTGCTTTGGATGATAACTTAACTTTGCCGCGTTTAAGATGTCTTAAAAAGTTATGCCTATGGTCCTCTCCTGGTGGGGTAATGGAGGTGCAAGAAGTTTATTCATTTTAGAGGTAATATATGTTTGGGATGAAATGAAAATCTGTGCTTAGTACTCCTCAAGTGGGCTAAGTAATAGGTAAAGCGGGCTAAGTAATAGGTAAGGTATAATGCTATACCCGGGCTATACTGTGTTTCCTTGGTGAACAACAAGAAATGAATCGCTATGCCTGCCCGGAGAAATTAAGATAACGAGATGCAAGAACACACAACCCTCCAGATCGAGAAAATGAAGTTGATGGGAAATACAGTTGCCCGGTTCGGGAATGGAACAAAAAAACAAATGATGGTTACTATACTCTTCGAGGAATACAAATATGGGAAGAATAAATTGATAGATAGATATGCATATCCAGACGCTGGAATTGATTGGGGCACAGATTTTATATCCCTTCTTGCTTCTTGGCCCAATCCCTAGGAAATCAGAAATTGATTTATAAATCTTCGTCGTAAGGATCAAATACTCAGGTTCAGATAGATTGATGGGTACTACTGGCTTTGCGGGCCCGGATCTATCCTTTATGTTCTGCCTTTTATTACTGTTTTTTCCTCTTCTCATCCTTCGAAAAGCAAAGTTTCAGGTATATTATTTCCTTACTGTAAGGGCTTTCTTGACTGTCTGGAAAGAAGGATTGTTACTGGCTCTCCTCGCCCTCCTCACCGGTTGGGTGGGAATAGATCAGATAAGTAGCCTCGGGTGAGCCATCCCTCCTCACTCTTCTATGGCTACAATTTATCGATCATATATGGAATCTATTTGGAATTTGAACAAAGTGAGAATGAGGAGCATATATATATGCTGTCTCAGTATGTGACTTCTTTGTACTGGCAAAGAAATCCTTTCGAATCGTCTGTTGATTATCCGTTGATCATAAGATCCTAAGGAAATTGGCTGGAATGGAAAGCATAAACGGGATCTTTCTCTGTTCCTACCCCCATAGTGATCGATCTTTCACCATAGTGATCCGTAAGGTTGGGTGAAGAACTGGGAAATAATCTATGTTTCTGGGAAGTAGGCTGAACCTATGAAAGTCATGCATGCATAAGGTGATCCTCTAAATGCATATAGATCGAATGAAACTAACCTCCAACATGCATGCATAAGGGGATTACATAATATCGTATAGAGACAATACAACTTGGCAATTTTCATTCGTAGAATCTCTTTGTATTAATGGCATATGGATGGAATGGAGGCATTCATTTTCTCGAGAAGATCTACTTTAAAGAAAGGTCTTCTTTCCTCGTTCTCAATTTTGATTCCCCAAACCCCTGTTATTATTGTATGCCGTTAGCTAGAATGAAAAAGAAGCTCTCTCCCGGTCTCACTCATATGTCAGTCAAAACTCCCCACCCCCACCCTCAATCACTTTCACTGAAGAAAACGGAAGCCCCAACCAATAACCGGGCTCACCCTTCCAGGCTCACCCTTCTTTTTTGTGGCATCTTTCGGGCGGGTTCCCTCACTTCATTATTCGCGGGGTGAACGGTAAATTGGGGCGATCCCCGGTACCAGGCAGGGATCTACCCTACCCCACTTTCGAGTCGAGCTGTACTGTTCCTAAGTATGTTAACCATCCATCTCCAGCTACCATCCGCGGAGAAGTGCGGAGAAGTGCGGCAATGCGGAGAAGCTTTTTCGGCCACCTCACTAACTTTATAAGTTCAGGAATCGATCATATAAATTTTCGGGTATAGATAAAGTAAGTTTTTCGGGTATAGATCAGATAAGTGCGGGCCCCTCAAAGAGAAAGCCAGTTATACGAAACAACTGGAACTTAAACAGCAGTAGGTAAATCTCTTCTGTTGTCCATTACGTGCACCAGACGGAGATATAGAATATACTTTCTCCATGCGTTTCCAAGGCCCTCTCCTTATGTATCACATTACTGGTTATCCCGCTACCCAATCTCTGTATATAGATTTATATTCTATGGCTTCCATGATGAGCTTCTCCGCCTAGCGGAACCCTTCTCTGGCTAGCTTACACGGTCTCTTAATTACATACACGGCTAGGAACAGAGGTAGCTCACATGGCTAGTAACCATAGCTAGGAAGGAGTAAACATGCACCTGATGTTTTCCTGTCCTGGCCCGGTTAGTAGCTATCGTATCTGCAAGCTTTCCGTCTCAGGTGCGTCTGTATCATGCGTATGAGTGGTGGTCCCTTGCAGTACCATTCATTCCCGGTTCAGCTTATCGGTAGGTGTTCAGCTGGCCCAGGCCCCGGATAACGCCATGGCTAGCTTGCTAATCGCTGGGTGCTAAACACGCTCTTACCTAAATGCACCAAGAACACAGTAAGTAACTTAGTGGGATGGTGGGGCGATAGAGACTCTTTTTCGTCCCGACGGGTTCGCTTTCAAAGCTTCGGTTCGACGGGACGGTCTCTACTTTCTAACCGAGTTTTTTGTGGTTACGTCGTTCGTTCATTGGCAGAGCTACTTAAAGACCTGGGTGATCCTTATTTACTTACTTTCATATTATTCAAGTCATAACCTTGCCCCCTAAAAGACTGAGCTCTGCTCAGGTTTCAGGTCCTGAAAATTGAGATTTCCTCTCTCTATGCTTTTGATGTTCTTTTTTTTCTCTATATCTCCCTTTGGTCTCTATATCTCCCTTATTCACTTATACGAATGGATAACTTCCTTCGCAATACTTAGTGATGGCTTTCGTAACTTCCTTCGCAATACTTAGTGATGGCTGCCCGCTTGCCTGAGGTAAGGTGTTCCTTGCCCGCTTGTTAGCTGCCCGCTTGCCTGAGGTAAGGTGTTCCTTCCTTTTCCCACTACGATCTGTTCATGAGGCGGGTGATTTCGATCAAGAATATCGTTCATGAGGCAAGCCCCACCACCTGACCTGACTGGCTGTTCCTTCAGTTCATGAGACAAGTACTCCAACCCTTTTCTCTCGAACATGAGGCAAGCCCCTGACCGGCATGACCTCATATAAGAGAGGCATGGATATGAATGACCATGACCGGTGTGCTCTTCAATAACTTGGGGAGACCAAGCAAAGAAGCTATCGGTAGCAGTTCCCGAGCCAGTCGGAGTTGATACGATTGAAGCGGCACCTGTTAAAGCAATTGAAATCGAAGCAAAAACATTTTGCCGAGTAACGGCCTAATAATAGGGCGTGAACTAGACTCTGTAACCCATATGGGTACGTGGTGCCCCAAAAGGATCTGAGTAAGCAGGGGCATAGGCTATGGTTTACTTCATTGACTGAGTCAAGCCATCACCCGCGGTTTACCGGGACCAATACCCAGCATCTGAGCAAGCAGCATTCAAGTAAGGAGCATAGGCGGTTTCAGAGCCTTCAGTAGCACCAGTAGCATCACCAGTGGTTTCTATTGATGAAGTAGTCGATTAAGCACCTGTCGATTCAGTAGTAGATCCAGTTGGTCCTAAAGAAGCAGCTGATTCTGTTGATTCTGAGCTTGATCCAGTTGTCCGAGCATAACCAGTTGATCCACTCGCATAGGCAAAGGCTACGGCACCTAAAGCACGAGTAGCAAATCCAGCCCCTATAATGGTTTAAGCACCACGGTAAGAAGCAGGAGCAGAGCCAATAGCAAAGCCATAAGCAGGGGGCAGCTCCAGGTCCAGTGAAAGCACTACCAGATACGGAGCAAGCAGCATTGTATATAGTATCCGAGCCACCAACAAGAGCTAAGGCAGCTTCAAGACCACAGGTGAAAGAACCAAAAGCAGCTGTTGATCTCGTGCCAGATACTGTAGTAATAGAGTCAGAGGCAGCTAGAGCAGTTCCATATACATTACCCGCAGCATGCCTTCCAGTTCGAGAGCCATAGCCTAGCCCAGACATGGGTGCAGTAACGGAGTTAGTTTACCTCGTTGAGGCAACAGTTGCTAAGGCAGAGCAAGAGCGCGTACTTCTAAGAAGCTTGGTTCCAGCATAAGCCTGTGTTTATAGAAGCTTTGTTCCGTCATAGCTGGCTACCCCATGATCGTGATTCAATCATATAGTAACCCTCATTATTTTGATTATGATCTATTTGGTAAGCCGCCTGTCCGTTCTGTCTTTTGCCTAGGCAGATACCTTTACACATAGGGCGTCTAGGGGCCTAATATGAGTATAAGAGTAAAAGGCATTCATCCTAGCCATCACCTCGCCTAGATTCATATTCTTATCCATATTGGGGTAGCTCCAGCTTAAGTAATGGGTTACCGGGAATTAGAAACGCGTTAACACCTCCAAGTAAACAGGGGCTCTCCCTCACAAGTTAATACAAGTAATCACAAAACCAATATTCGAACCCCATGGGCCAGGATTTTCACTTGTTCCTAACCAACGAGGGAGGGCACTTCGATTGGATCGAACAACGCGCGAGTTCCACAAGATGGCTCAGTCCGTCCTCCATCCGTCCTCCAGCTGAATCTATCCCTTCGTGTCACTCGTTGCCAGGAAATAGTGCCCACCCGCATGAACAGAGGTGCGATGCATCTGCCTATGCCTTAGGTGCTGTCATCGCCTTTGCTAGTAATTGATCTGCGCCTGGAGTAGATTCGCATTGACTTCATATGAATATGGGACTGGAATTGGAGCTACCGCCGTTAGCTACGATGCTGGGTATCGATCTATAAATAAATATAAATATCGAACGGGTAGCTCTGAAATTGGATCTTTATATACAGATATAAATCTAGAACTCGACCTGTACCTGTATATGCACCTAGCTCCGCTGCTAATGGAAGTGGATCTGCTACGTCCAGCTTTTCTGCGCCTGTATCTGCACCTGAATCTGGATAGAGTATTTGACTGAGCTCGTTTTCCGAATCGACCACACATACTGTTTATTATAAAAAGGCCGGCTATTGCGTTCCTGAGCTTCCGGTCCTGTGTTCTTCGCATAGTACTTATGACGCGTCTAATGTAATGCCAATGTAGGCACTTTTATAGGGGTCAAAGGGAAGGAACATAGGTGTTCAAAGCCTTAATTGGGCTCAAGGGGTCCCCCCTGGAAGGAACACAAGCTAATGATGGGTAAACTGCTTATGGCTATAGATTTGGATATGTTGGCTCTAAAACTGGGAGGGATGCTGCCTACTATGACACTAGATCTCGATCTCGATAGATATGGGCAACTAACTGCTGCCTCTCTAGCCGCTTTTCCAACTGGATGTGCCTCATCTTACACTCAATCCGCTGTTGGCTATGCTGCCTACACCCTAGCTTATGTCTTTGCCTCTCTTTCTATCGCCTCTTATGCTGGTACCTCTGCTACCGGGGAATCCGCTTCTGGCGGCACTATGGTATTTACTTAATCAACTGGATCAACTGTAACCAGCTAGGCTTTGGGTATCATAAACTTGGTTATTGGTCATGGGAAGGTGTACATATCCCTTGCTTAGAAAGCACCCCTTCTTTACTATATATGGTTCAACAACTGCTTCTGAAACTGGTTCTTCAACGGGTTTATCAACTGGGTAAACAACTGGATTTGGGACTAAATTATGTATATAATAAATAATATGGTCAAATGCTTTCACTTGGGCAAAATTAGCACGGGATCTCGATAACGAACTTCAGAATATATATATATGAGCATATGTACGTGGAACTGAAACTCCTGCTTATGGATCGACTGCTAGACCTGGAACTGCTATTTACTCTGGCTATCGAACTGTAAGGTATGCTTCTGGCTCTCGATCAGAAAGGGCTGGGTCACTATCTAGATATGGATCTTCACCTGGAACATACAGAGCATCTACATCCGGCCGGCGGGCTTTTCATCTGGATAACGAGAACGAGCATCAGGATCTCGCTAACGAACATCAGAATCTTCAGCTCGCTTACGAAGGTATGGATCACGAAGGTCAGAAACTGCTGAATCACGCTTACGATCATCAGAAGGAACTGGGACAGATGGCTTCGGAACGAGATCTGCTGCTTATGGATATGGAACTGGACGAGGTAATGGCTTAGCAATTTGGAGGATATGGGTATGGATCTTTATCTTCATATAGATCTGCTATTGAAGCTAGAGGATCTGGGACTGGCACGGGAGTGGTGGGACCTAGGGCTGGATCTCTATCACGAACATCAGCTCTTTCTTCTCGCTCTCGAAACACAGAGGACCTCGATCATCTGTACGTGGAACTGTAACTCGATCAGGAAGGGATACGTAGGGTTATGGAACCTACCTAGCCAAGGTATGCAGCGGGCTCTGGTTCTCGGACTATAAGGGATGTTGTTGTTGGATCCACTATAGGCTTTTCTGCTGCTAGCTTAGTTATTAAGGAATTCCTCTAGTTAGTACAGAATTACTAAAGAACTCATGTATTATCAGATCAGAAGATTGACCAGGTTATGAAATATCTAGTGAGTCAACCGAAGGGTATGAAATATCTGGCAGGGAAATATCTAGATTGAAAGATCTAGGCTCTTCTTATCATTGGGGATAAGACCACGTTGGGTCGTGCATCTCACGAATCACATGCGGAGACCGGAAACACCCATACCCCGATATAAAGATACTGGAATAGCGATAGCGATAGCCGATCCACTCGCTTCACCTACTGCAAGTACGAAAACCCCGGAACACCAATGCTATGATCTCGATATGCCCATTACCCAATCCGTCCATTGACCGATTCGATCAGCCATGTCCCGATCTCGATCTCATTAGCACAAACCCCCTACTATTAATAAAGGCCCTACTATTCCTAATTGCCCTACTTCAATGCCTTTCGGTAAAGAATCTATATGCGGGTTCGATGCAGTAAAGAGAAGAGGCGGGCCTACTATTATTATATTAAGCAGCAATTATTTACTTCAATCGAGAACAGCCTTATTATTAAAAGCGCTACTATTATTATGGAAGGCCCCTCAACCCAAAATTGCAGCTTTCGTCCCCTATTTCTTATTATTTTGGATATAGAGTCGTAGTTTCTC
>Ga0228600_1000002_pt1 | contig 55032 bp, 44 predicted proteins | sample CRU5metagenome_FD_182730 | JGI IMG/M metagenome (GOLD analysis project Ga0228600, IMG submission 182730) | Spruce roots microbial communities from Bohemian Forest, Czech Republic - CRU5 | ecosystem: Host-associated > Plants > Roots > Unclassified | place: Czech Republic: South Bohemian Region... | reverse complement strand
CCCCAGCCCTTAAATTTCGGATGGTGAGATAAAATTATTAAAATAAAATGATACGATTTCATGAGAGGATTAATTGTTAATTGGTTATTAACTACAATTTTCGAGACGAAATTGTATTAAAAGTTCGATTCTTTTTAGTTCTATTTAAATATAACTCTCAATTAAGACATTTAAGACATTTAAGACATTTAAGACATTTAAGACATTTAAGACATTTAAGACATTTAAGAAAATTTAAGATTATAATTTTTTAAAGTTAACAAAATAAAATAAAAATAAAAATCTAAAGTCTAGGGGGTCGAATAATATTTGTGCGTCTATTTTCAAAAAAAATCACGTTTTTTTTTGAAGTTTGGTAGAAAAAAAGTCAAAAGCTAGATAATATGATGATTATTCTTATATCCTGCTCAAATGCAATCTCAATTAATGCCAATTGGAATGCCAACTTATTTTAATGGTAACATATTAAAAATTGATGAAAATGCATTCGGATTCTTTTATTGTAAAATAACTGCTCCAGACGATATTAAACATCCTATCTTACAAACAAGAGTTAAAGTTAATGGAATTAATAAAACAATAGCTCCAATTGGTAGTTGAGAAGATATGTTATTTTCTCAAGAAATGTATAATGCTATGAAAGTTGGATATACGTTTGAAGTTTTATGAGGGTATACTTTTAAATCTGAATATGTATTCAAAGATTATGTTAATTTCATGTATAATTTAAGATTACAATACCCTAAATCAGATCCGATGAATTTTATCGCTAAATTATTAATGAATAGTTTATATGGACGATTTGGAATGGACGATAATTTTGAAGATATAAATGTGATTCATAAAGATTTCTATGGTGATTTTGAAAATAAATTTATAGATCAAATTAGTGAAAAAATAGAAGTTGATGATTACATTATTGTTTTTATTAAACCATCGGAAGGATTAATCGAAGATCAAGGTGAACATAATGTTTCTGTTGGAATTGCATCAGCAATAACAGCTTATTCTAGAATTCACATGTCTCAATTTAAAAATAATCCAAATATTAACTTATTTTATACTGATACAGACAGTATTTATACTGATTCAGATATCGATCAAAATTTAATAAATAGTAAAATTCTTGGATTGTTAAAATTAGAAAATGTTTGTGAAAAAGCAATTTTCTTAGGACCTAAATTATATGCATTATTGACTGAAAATGGAGAATTTATACATAAAGTTAAAGGTTTAAATCAAAAAATTAATATTGATTTTAATGATTTTAAAATATTGTTGAGAAAAAATACTATTATTGCTAAAACACAACCTAAATGATTTAGAAATTTAAGTGAATCTAAAATAAATATATTAGATCAATTATATAGTATTAAAACCAATAGTAATAAAAGATTATTAGTTTATGATAATAACTATAAATTAATTGGAACTAAAAGTTATAAAATTGATAAATCAAAAGAAATCAAAATTTCTTGTTAATTATGTAAAATTTATTGTTAATTATAGAAGATAATTACCCCCCTTTATAATTGTTAATTGGTTATTAACTATAAATTTTGAGGTAAATTTGTACATAAGGTTCAATTCCTTTAGATTCCATTTTTAGAAGTAATAAATTTAAAGGGATTTTAGAACAAGTTAAAAAAAAAAATTATAATGGAATCAATATAAAAGAATTCATATTATTTTTATCTTGGTGTTGTACTTATTAAATAAATTTATTATTATCTACTATTAAAGGTAAAGTATGATTTAATCTATTATCAATGATAACTTGTTTTCTTTTTAAATTAATAGCAGATATATTCATATCAATGTTTTTAATATTAATAATAGCATTAGCAGGATCTTTAAATCATCTTTCTTGAGCTTTAATTATATTTGTATTTTCAATTAAACTTTCAAAAGAATTATAATCTAAATTAGATCCAATACCTTTAGCTTTAACAACATATTTCCCATTAGAAGTTTTTAGAGCATATAATTTAGGAGATATAAAATATGCATGATCAATTTCATGTTCTAATTTAAATAAACCTAATTTATTTCCTATTAATTCCTCTGGTATTGGTTTGTTAACAGTTATACTATCGGTATCCATATAATATATTTCTATACCTAATTCAATTAATGTATAAATAATTTTAAACATATACATTCTAGCATAAGCAGTTATTGCTATAGCTGAAGGTAAAGATTGATTTACTGAAATATTTTTTGAATCGCAATCTAACATAAAGTTTAAATAATCATCTTTACCATATAATTCTTCAAATCCAGATATAGGAGTATTTTCATATCTAATAAATTCTAAATTATTAGTAAGATTATATTGTTCTTTAACGATATATTTAGAAAGAATATCAACTGCTCTATTAGAATCAACAATTTCTATAATATCTTGATAAGGTTTCATACCAAGTCTTCCATTATTTCGGCAGATTTATACAAATTATCAGAAATAAATTCTTGGTAATCTTTATCTGCAATTAATTCTTTTTGAACTGGAGATAATGCTCTTCTATAATCTTGTATTTGTTGATCATCAATAGCATAAGTGGCCATATCTGGAGACATAGCTTGACTAATACTTTCTTGAACAGGTGATAACACTTTAGGTGATGCTGAACCTCTATCTGACCATACATCTTGTTCTTGTTCAGTAGCTTGGGCAACATCATCATAAACTTCAATTGGATATAATTCTTTTTCATGATCAAGAAATCTTTCAATTCTACTTTTACCATTGGCATTTTAAGTAATTGATCATATTTTTGTTCATTAACTTGTGATAATTTAACTAATCTTTTTCTTACTACCTCAAACAATCCTTGTTGAATAAGTATTTTAGGGAATCGACCATCTTCAACATTTTTAAAGTAGTGATCTATTTCACCTAAAACTGCTGAAGTGGATTCTTCAAAATTATCACTTCTAATTTCTGATAAACCTGTAACTTGAACATGAATTGGCTCAACATCTTCTAATTTAATTTTAGAAGAAGATGCAACATTTTCTAAATCATTACCTTTAATAGTTATTTGTGAAGAATTATCAAGACTACCCAAAGAATTCGCTGGGTGTTTCTCTTTATCAAATAGACCTTTTAATCTCGTCTTAAGATCTTTCGCAGAATCTGTTCGTATAGTGTCCCCAACATTGTTTGAGTCACCATCAGGTCTTGGTCGAAAAGATCGAATTCATTCAATTAAAGAAATACCACCTGTTTTAATTTCATCAGAATAATATCAACTTAAACCAGCTAATATTAACATAGCAGCAATAATTAAATATTTTGTATTATTACTTTCTTCTGCTTCTATTATTTCAGCTTCAGGTTTTAATCATTCAGAGATTTTAGAATTTCTTTTACTTTTCCCATTATTTTCTGTTAAAGAAGAAACTATCACTCCAGCGAATTATTCTGTTGACACAACTCTAGAATCAGCAATCTTTGCTAGAATTAGTAGAGAATGAAGAGAAATGCTTCCGAAAATATCTAGTGATAATATTGATTTCATAGAAAATAATATTGAACATATTAATAATTTTGAAATTAAAAGACAAATGATCGATAAATTATGTGATATTGAAATTCATTCTTGAGAATATATTAAATATGTTTCAGATAGAAAAAATTATTTAACTAATAATGAATTATTACAAATTGAATTACAAATTGAATTGCTTGATAATTGAATTAGCGAATATCATAATAAAAATTTTTAAAAAATTGATAATGTGAACATAAATTATTTAATTAATTATTACCCCTTTTCGCTTATCATTTCCTTGACCTAAAGTCTATCGTAAATTAAACAGGAGAAAACCTTAAACACAAAATAAAATTATAATGATAAACCTAGAAACAATTAAAAGATACATATCTACTAATGATATATCTTTCTTAATGAAATTTGTTATTTGATCTAAATCAATTTGGAAAATTTTGGAATAGACGAAATAGGTGATTCTGATTATTATTTAATTTAAAAAATCTAAAAGAGTTACAATTGATAACATAACATTAAAATAATATATTTAAATTTTATTTTTATATATATGAATGTAAAAGAGAATATTAACTATTCAGATATCGTTAATTAATTATATTAATTTTACGACTTTAAACTAATTATTATAAAATTTTATAATAAAATATAAAAAATATTCTTTAATTAGAATATTATATTTTTAGGTTAAACCTACATTAAATTTATAAAATTTAAATGTTTACAGCCTTTATCGTAAAAATTTCATATAAAAATTTAAGATCGAAGATTAAAAAATAAAAAATTTCTTAAAAGGCTTAAATTAAAGTTAAAAATGAAATTCATATTAATAAATATATTAAGTTTAACCACTATAATATCAAGTGTATTAGTAATAACATCAAAAAATCCTGTAATATCAGTAGTGTATTTAATTTCTGTTTTTATAAATGCTGCAGGTTATTTAATATTATCTGGTATAGGTTTTCTTGGTTTATCATATATTATTGTATATGTAGGAGCTATAACTGTATTATTTTTATTTGTAATTATGATGATTAATATATCATTAACAGATATTATAGATACAGGAAAACAATATACTAAAAATTTACCTTTAGCTTTTGTAGTTGGTTCATTATTTATGTTTGAAATGTTTAATATTTTACCATTTAGTTTTAATAATGTATCTGGTTTAAATATAATATTTGATATTATTACTAATTTAAATTTATTTATTTTAAATAATAATAAATTAAATTTTGTTAATAATATACATATTACTTTTCAATCTAATATTGCAGATACTACATTTATTTCATTTAGTCAAATAGAAGCTATAGGACAATTAATTTATACTTATGCTGCAATATTATTAATTATATGTAGTATTATTTTATTATTATCTATGATAGCACCTATCTTTATATCATTAAAGAAAAAATAATTTTTTTTTATTCAATTTGAATATAACCCCCTTTTTATTTTATTTTACTTTCTAATCAAATATGTATTTTTTCTGTGTTTAAGAAATTAGAGTTAAGTTTACAGATGGTTTCTGTGATAGATCTGCAAAATTTATAAATATTAGGGTTCAATTCCCTCTTAACTCTATAATCATGATTTTAATGAAAATAAAATATATAAAATCAATTATAATTAAAAGAAATCTATTAATTAAATTATTATAAAAAAAGTAAATTATTTTTAAAATAATTAATTCTCTTAGTTCAATGGTAGAACTACATTCTTCTAAAGTGTTAATTTTGGTTCAAATCCAAAAGAGAAAAAAATATATAAAAATTAATAATTAAAAACAAAACACCAAATTTATATTTCTAAAAGTTAAATCTTTTTCATTATTTAATTTTAAATAATTAATATACAAATAATATTTGTATGAATTAATTAGAACCTATTAATTAGGTTAGTAATATCAAATATAACAATTATTGTTACAGTGTCTTTTACTTCATATATTTTTTACTATTTACTTAGATGAAATTATATTGTAGAAAGATTTAATATATTTTTCCTTATAAATATTTAAATTATTAAATAATTAAATTTCATTTATTAAGTTATGTGGTTAATTTTAATTAACTAATGATCAATGTTTATATTTATTAAAATTTTATGGAAATTTTAAATAAGATTATATTTTAAATTACATATAAATATTTAAATTATTCTTTAATAAATACAAAATAAGAAAATTTAAAAATTTAAAGTATAAAATAAAAATGGATAGTCAATTATAAAATAAAAAATAGATATAAATTAAGATGAGAATTAAATATATCTATGAATACAAATAATTTAATTTTAACTCTGTTAAATATAATAATAAATTTATTAGATGTATTATTAGTGATATTACCTATATTATTATCTGTAGCTTTTATGACTATAATAGAAAGAAAACAATTAGCTGCTCATCAAAGAAGAGTTGGTCCTAATACTACAGGATATTTTGGTCTATTACAACCTTTTAGTGATGCTCTTAAATTAATAGTTAAAGAAACAGTTATACCTTCTCAATCTAATAAAATATTATTTTATTTAGCACCTGTGTTTTCTTTAATATTTAGTTTATTAGGATGAGGTATAATTCCTTTTGGACAAGGTTTAAGTTTATCTGATTTGACATTAGGGATATTATATACTATAGCTTTATCTTCATTAGGAGTATATGGAATATTATTTGCTGGTTGATCAGCAAATTCTACTTATGCTTTTTTAGGATCATTAAGAAGTACTGCTGCTATGATTAGTTATGAGTTAATATTAAGTTCTGCTTTATTAATTATAATTTTATTAACTGGTTCATTTAATTTTACAACTATAATTGAAAATCAACAAGCTATTTGATATATAATACCATTATTTCCAGTGTTTATATTTTTTTTTATTTCTATATTAGCTGAAACTTCTCGTACACCTTTTGATTTACAAGAGGCTGAATCTGAATTAGTAGCTGGTTTCTTTACTGAACATTCTAGTGCACCCTTTATTTTTTTCTTCTTAGCTGAATATGCTTCAATAGTTTTATTTAGTTGTATTACTTCTATTTTATTTTTAGGAGGATTTCATATGCCTGAATTATTTGTTAATAATTCTTTAATGAATTTACAATCTATTATACTTGGATTAAAAACATGTTTATTCTGTTTTATGTTTGTATGATTTAGAGCTACATTACCTAGAATGAGATACGATGCTTTAATTGAATTATGTTGATTAAGTTTATTACCTGTTTGTGTAGCTTTTATTCTGTTAGTTCCTAGTATTTTAATAGCATTTGATATCTCACCTTATTAATTTATAAAAATAATATTTTAATATAAATTATATTAATTCTAAATTGTAAATAATTATCTATTAATTCAATTTAAATTCTTTCATTAATAAAATAATTAAGTTTCTTAATCTATATATTATTTTTATTATATAATCCCCTTAAGAAATTTAAGGTTTAATGGTTATTAGTTTTATACTTAAAATTTATTACAATTCGATTCTGTATAAGTCTAAAAATAAAAATAAGATAGTTTTAAAAATATAAATAATTATAAAAGAGATAGTAAATATTGCGAATAAAGCATATAAAATAAAAAAAAAATATAAATTATTTTTTTTAAAATATTATAAGAATTTAATTTTGGTTCCGATTGAACGTTGTTCAGTAGTTTAAGACATGCAAATCATTATTAATAATAAATTAATAAGGTGTAAAGGTGAGAATAGTAAATAAGTTACTTTATAATTTTCAGAAATAGGAAATAATAAATTAAATTAATTTTAATAAAAAAAAAGAATTATTCTGTTATAAAATACTATTTACTTTGATTAGGTAGTTGGAAGGGTAAAAGCCTACCAAGCCGACGATCAATAGCTATGTTTGAGAGAACAGATGGCCACATTGGGAATGAAATCTCCCAAATAGTTTTATACTATCAGCAGTCGAGAATATTAGTCAATGCTCGAAAGAGTGAACTAGCTAACTGAAATCAATTATAAATTGATAACATAAGGGAAAATAATGATATTACCTTATTATTAGTGTCGTCCAAATCTGGTGCCAGAAGACTCGGTAAGGCCAGAGACACAAATGTTAATCGTCTTAATCAGGCGTAAAGGGTTTGTAGGCGGCTTTAAAATTTTCTTATAAAAAATAAAATAAGTAAAGAATAAAAGCTAGAATCAAATAGAGGATAGATTAAATAATGCTTAGAGTAGATCTGATATTCTTAGATACTAAGTAGAATATTAAAGGCGAAAGCTTTTTTCCATTAATGATTGACGCTCAGAAACGAAGGTGAGGATAGGAAATAGGATTAGATACCCAAAATACCCCTCTCTGTCAACGATGAATGGTAGTTATTAGTAAAAATTTTATTAATAGCAATGTTAACACGATAACCATTCCGCCTTGTGAGTACAACTGCAAAGTTGAAAACAAAAAAATTAGTCGGTTTCGGAGCAAACGAAGTGAAGCATGTTATTTAATACGATAATCCGCGCAAAACCTTACCAGTTCTTGAATAAAAACTTTATTTATTTTTATATTTTTAAATATATAAATAAAGGAATGTTTGATATTTAAATTATAATTATATTATAATAGTAAATTAGAACATTTAATACAGGTGTTGCATGGCTGTCTTCAGTCCGTATCGTGAGAACTTAGGTTAATTCCGCTAACGGACGTAATCCCTATTGTTAATTAAATATATATATTATTTCATACTTAACAATTTATGATTCTTATAGAGTTTCATTTGGGACTAAGACAAGTCTTTATGGCCCTTATGAACTGGGCGATAGACGTGCCACAAAAACTTTTACAAAGTGATGCTAAACTTTTTCCTAAAATAAAATTAATTGAAAGATTAATTTAGGTAAGAAGGAAGAGCTAATCATTAAAAAAAGTTAAAATATAAATTAAAACGGATTGTTCTCTGTAATTCGGGAACATGAAGATGGAATTTCGAGTAATCGTTGATAAGAAGCGCAACGGTGAAACTAGCATCCGTGATGAACTAACTGTCTGTCGCTGGGAAGAAGCTTATATTGATGGAAATAAGAATGTGATTATAACTTTTCATAGCAAAATTTAGATTTATTTTTTTTAAATTTAAATAGTTATTTATTTTTTAATATTATAACGACTATGTAAAATTAATTAGTTTTTATTAATTCAATTGAGTAACATCTCAAAAGTCATAGCAAGGTAGCTGTACTGGAAAGTGCTGCTGGAAAATAAATAAATATAACCCCCTTTTTAAATTATAATTAGAAAGAGATTAGTTGAGTGGTTTAACAGCATATTTACACTATGCAGACAGAGTTTCGATTACTCTATCTCTTATTTATCTTTATTATATTGTTTAATTTATAATATTGTCTTTATAATCAATAAATTTATGTTAAATAAAATATTTTTGATATATATTTTTATATTATTTATCTTTTAATTAATTAATTACACATATATTTTAATTATAATTTAAATATAAACACTTATTAATTTGCGAGTGTGCCGAAATTTGGTAGCCGGGTAAATCTTAGGAATTTATGATTTTTAATCGTAAGAGTTCAAGTCTCTTTACTCGTATAAAAATTTAAAATATCTTTTTACAATCAAATTATAGCTTAAAAAAGTGAAATATTAATATCTCTTAAAAATAAAAATTAGTTAAGAAGAGGTTAATTAAATAAAAGATTTATTTCACAAAGAAATAAATTATAATTTATTTCTTGTTGTTTAATTAGTTAAATATTATATCTTTTTATATTCTTTATTTATTTAAATTATAATTTAAAGTTTTTACAAAAATCTATTACATCTTTAGCTGAATTGGAAAAGCGTTTGCCTTCGAAGCAATTGTGTATTGGTTCAAATCCAATAGGATGCAATAAAAGAATTTTTGGTTAAATAAATTATAATTTATTTCTTTGTGAATAATATAATAATAAAAAATATTAAATCAAATTTAAAATTTTTAAATACAAGTAATGATGTTTATTAGTATCATGATTCTTATAGTGGCAATAGCTCTACCTTCAATAAATAGAAATGTTTCATCAAATTTATATTTAAGAATATCTTCTCTATTATTACTTTATACTGGAGCATTAACTTTAAATGCTTTTTATATTCAGTCAATTGGATCAGGTATAGGAATATATAGTGGTTTATTTCAAATTACTTTATTCACACAATTATTTGATATAGTTATAGTATTAACAGGTTCTGTAATACTGATAGCTTGACCTTTAAGAAATCATAAATTTATAGATAATAATCTAGAATTAAATGAAGAAGGTCATAATATATTATCAATTAATAATTATAAAATAAAATATTCAATAATAGTTTTAATTTCAACTTTAGGTTCTTTATTTTTAATATCTTCTTCAAATTTAATTACTTTATATTTAAGTTTAGAATTACAATCTTTTGGAGTATATATCTTAGCTTCTTTATATAGACATTCAGAATTAGCAATATCTGCAGGATTAAAATATTTTTTATTAGGTAGTTTAGCTTCTTGTATAATATTATTAGGTTGTGGATTAATATATTCTTTCACAGGATTAACTAATTTAGATTCTATATATAGTATGATATCTGTTATGGATAATAATAATATATTATTAGGTTTTAGTTTAGGTTTAATATTAATTTTTATAGGATTATTATTTAAAATAGCAGCAGCACCTTTACATAATTGAGCACCAGATGTATATGCAGATAGTGCTACTATTATAACAACATGATTAACTATTATGCCTAAAATATCTATTTTTTTAGTATTATTTGAAATTCAAACTCATATTAATTTAATAGAAAATATTAATATAATTTTAGAATTAAATCCTTTAAATAATAATTCTTTAAGTTTTAATAATAGTTATTTCTGAAGTAAAAATTTATTATTAATAAGTTCTTTATTTTCATTATTAATAGGTACAATATTAGGTTTAATTCAAACTAAAATAAAAAGATTATTAGCTTACAGTACTATATCACATGTAGGATTTATTTTATTAGCTTTAGCTATAAATTCTGAACAATCTATAGAAGCTTTAAATTTTTATATAATACAATATACTATTACAAATTTAAATACTTTTTTAATTATAATATTATTTGGATATATAATAAAAAATTCTTTTAGAGATTTAATAAAAAGTATAATGGATGAAGATGAAACAGGAATAGAAAATGATATTAATTATATTTCAGAATTAAAAGGTCAATTTTTCTTAAATCCTGTTTTATCCATAACTTTAACAATTTGTTTATTTAGTATGGCTGGAATACCTCCTTTAATAGGATTTTTCTCTAAACAGTTTGTATTATATTCAGCCATTCAAAATGGATATTACTTTATGTCAATTATAGCTATAATTGTAAGTATAATAAGTGCTTCTTATTATTTAAAAATAATAAAAATATTATTTACAGAAGAAGAAAATACCTCTGAATATATTGATAAAGAATTAAACATAATAAATAATTTAAATTCTAAATCCGAAATAGAAATAAGTAGTACTAACAGTTTTATTATATCTACTTTAACATTATCTATTTTATTATTTGTTCTTAAACCATCAATTTTATTAAATAGTACAACAATACTTTCTTTATCTTTATTTAATTTTTAATGAATAATTTATTAATGTTATTTATTTTTATTCCTATTCTGGCTTTAGTCTTTTTATTTTTAAATTTTTTATTTGCAGCTCATAGACCAGATGAATCTAAAATATCAGCTTATGAATGTGGATATTCAGCAATTAGAAAACAAAATAGAACTGATTTCCAAATTCAATTTTATATAGTTGCTATGTTATTTTTAATTTTTGATTTAGAAATATTATTATTATTCCCTATAGCTGTTACTTTATATAAAGTAAGTACTTTTGGTTTTAGTATAGCTTTAATTTTCTTTGTAGTATTAACAATAGGATTTGTGTTAGAAATTGGTTCTGGAGCTATCTCTATAGCTAAAACTACACAAACTAAAATTAATTAATAAATTTTTTATTAACTCAAAGAAATATTTTTTTAATTTACCCCTTATTTTTATAAATAAGTTTTTATTTTTAAAGGAAAATAATTTAATAACTTATTATATCAATTTTTAATAATTTAAATTCTATAGTTAATTCATCTTTTTTATTTTAAGAATAGTAAATAAATCAATTAAACTTTTAATTTAATGTTAGTATTCAATATATTTATTTTTAATAAAGTAAATATATATTTAAAAGAATACTATAAAGTAAGGGGAAATCTGATAATTGGTAATCAGTTGTATTTGCATTACAAATATGATAGTTCAAGTCTATCTTTCTCCAAAGAAAATACCTCTGAATATATTGATAAAGAGTTAAACATAATAAATAATTTAAGCCTCGATTGCTTAGTGGTCAAAGCGCTATTCTGAAGATATAGATATGTGAGTTCAATTCTCTCTCGAGGCAAATTAATATTTTAATTAATTAATAATTTATTATATTAAAAGCCGGAATAGTTTAATTGGTAAAACGAATTCCTTGTAAGACTTTGATATTGGTTCAAATCCAGTTTTTGGCAATATTAATTTTTATAACTATAGAATTATATTTATTAAAATAGTTATAAATAAAAATTTTATGAGTGGTAGTTTAATTTGGAAAAACATCATTTTTTGGTAATGAATAATATCAGTTCGAATCTGGTCGACTCAGTGGATTTTTAATTAATATTTTTAGGAAGCAGAACTTGAGTGGTTGAGTGTCTCCCTTTTAAGGAGAAAGTCCTGGTTCAAGTCCAGGTGCTTTCAATTCTAAATATATAATTTAAAATTAGAATAAATCAAATCTACATGAAAATAATTAAATATATTTAGAATTAATAATAAACAGAAATTTTTAATTAAAAAAAAAAATAAAAAAAACAAAAAATAAAATTTATAATAATTATTATAATATTATTAAAAAGAAATAAATTATTTCTTTTTAATATTAAGGGCAGGTGATCCGATTGGTAATGGTGATTCTCTGTAAAAGAATTGGTTAGCGCCATAAAAGGTTCGATTCCTTTACTGCTCAATAATAAAAATAATAATGGTAGATGACAAATTGGTCAGTCACTCCTTTTGGGTAGGAGACATATAGCATGTTCGAATCGTGCCTACCATATTTATTATTTGGGTGTTATGGCAGAGAGGTCATTGCGAAGTACTGTTAATACTTTTTTTCATAGGTTCGATCCCTATTAACGCCTTTAATCTATTAATTATATCTATAAGATAACATTACATTTTTATAATAAATATAAAAATTAAATTCATTAATAATTAAAAATAATAATTTAAATAATTGTAATCCTTTAAGATAATATATTGAATAAAATATTTCAAGACATAATAAAATAAAAATATAAAAGAGTAGTAACAATAGCGAACATGTTGAAATTGGTAAACAATCTCTTTTTAAGCAGGAGTGGAAGTAATTCCTTAAGAGTTCAAGTCTCTTTGTTTGTACGTTTACGTTTAGTGTATCTTAGACAGTTTAGTGTAACGGTTTGCACGCTAATCTCATTAGTTAGTAGGAGGGTTCGATTCCCATTCTGTCTCTATTAAAATTTTACTTGTTTAAATTTTTTATATTTTCATTTCTAAATTTAAATTTAATTAATCTCAATAATTTTATTATTTCAATTTTATAAAATTAAGAATTAATTTTTCTTGAATAGTTATTAAATAATTTATTGAGTATATAAAATATAAGTTTTATAATTTAAATTAAATTGATAAAAGATCTTGTTTAATTAAAATAATTTATTCTATTTTTTATTAAATCTCAAATGATTTAAACCTCTAAACTTCCTTTTATTTCATATTTAGATATAAATTAATATAATTAATAATTATTTATTTAATATTATTATTTAATAGATATTATAATTAAATTATAATTTATTAATAATAATAAGGTCTTTTAGTATAATGGTCGTACAGCAACCCTTCAAGTTACTAGTGTCAGTTCGAATCTGGTAAAGACTATATTTTTTTATATTAAAAGAAATATTTAAGGTATATAAATCTTAAATAAACCTCAATTAAAAACTTTGATTTTATAATTAATTTATAAAGAAATATATTTAGATCAATTATATTATTTTATAATATTTGTTATTCGTTATTAAATATTAAAATAAATTTAATACTAATTTTAGATGAGATAAAAAGATAAAACCATAAATGTTACAAAATTTAACTTTAATCGTAAATTCTCCATTAGAACAATTTGAAGTAAATAGTTTAATAAGTGTAATAGCACCTATATTTTGTTATATAAATATAAGTTTAAGCAATTTAGGTTTATATTCTATATTAATTTTATTTATAATATTAAGTTTACATATAATAAGTAATAATGAAAATAAAATTTTACCCTCAAAATGAAGTATAGCAATAGAAAGTATATTTACAACAATTAATACAATGGTAAGAGAACAATTAGGTAAAGAAATTTATTTACCTTTTATTTATTCATTATTTTTCTTTATATTAATAAGTAATTTAATAGGTAATATACCTTATTCATATACAATTACAACTTCTGTAATAGTTACTATTGGATTATCATTCACTATATTAACAGGTGTTACTATACTTGGATTATATATTCATAAATTACATTTTTTCTCATATTTTGTTCCATCTGGAACTCCTTTAGCTTTAGTTCCATTATTAGTTTTAATTGAAACTGTATCTTATTTAGCTAGAGCTTTGTCATTAGGTATAAGATTATTTGCTAATATGGTAGCTGGTCATTCTTTATTAAAAATATTATCTACTTTCTTATATCAAATGTTTAATAGTAGTTTTAAAATAGCTATATTCACTTTAATTCCATTTGCATTCTTTTTAGCATTATGTGGTTTAGAAGTAGCTGTTTCTATTATTCAAGCTTATGTATTTGTATTATTAGTTATATCTTATATTAAAGATGCTATCTATTTACATTAATTATTTTAATAATAATTAATTTATTAAGTTGATTATTTATATAAATATAAATATATTGATTCGAAGAATTTTTTTTAATAAATTCTTAAAATTAAATAATTCTTAATCTTTAGAATAAAAATAAATTTTTTGAAGATAAAATGAATAAATAGAAAGTATATTTACATAATTTAAATATTCTTTTTTGTACTCCCTAAGATAATTTTAATTAATTATTCGATTAAACTATTTATTAAATAAAAGATAAGGAATAGTTTACATTGGAAAGTTAAAACGATTGCTAATTGTTCGGGATTATCCCTTAGGTGTTCGAATCACCTCTATTCCGAGTTTTATATTTTTAAAATTTTGGTTTTGAGAAATCAAAACCAAAAGAGGAGTAAATATGAGAAGTGAGGATGGTAGTATGGATTGACGACTTTATTCAACTAATGCGAAAGAAATTGGAACTCTTTACTTAGTATTTGCAATATTTGCAGGTATGATAGCTACAGGATTTTCAGTTTTAATTAGATTAGAATTATCATCACCAGGTGTTCAATTTCTTCAAGGAGATCATCAATTATTTAATGTAATTATAACTGCTCATGGACTATTAATGTTATTTTTTATGGTTATGCCAGCATTAATTGGAGGTTTTGGTAATTATTTTTTACCTATTCATATAGGAGCTCCAGATATGGCATTTCCACGATTAAATAATATAAGTTTTTGATTATTACCTCCTTCATTAATTTTATTATTACTTAGTGCATTAGTAGAAAATGGAGCAGGTACAGGATGAACAATTAAGGATAAGTTGTTCTATTACAGTAATGTAATAATAAATAAACTCTACTTGATGCGAGAAACTCCTCAAATCGGAAGTAATTACCTATTCTATAAAATTTTTAGAGTGGTAAAAATATTACTAACATGGGGACAATTTGCCTGGGTAAAATATTCTACCCATCAGAGACTTAACGTAGAGCATCCTTCTAAATTTATTAATAATATAACAAAACAATCATTAAATAAAAATAAAGAATTATTCTATCAATGATTAGTGGGATTTACAGATGGAGATGGTACCTTTTCTATTTCTTATAGTAATGGAAAATGATCTTTAATATATAAATTATCTCAACATGAATACAATGCAAGATTATTACATTTTATTAAAAGTCAATTAAGTGTAGGTAGAATTAATAAAGAAACTAAAACTAAAACAGTTAATTATTGAATTAGAGATAGAAACAAATTAGCAGAAGTTGTATTTCCTATATTTGATAGTTATCCATTATTAACTTCTAAATATTTTAATTATTTAAAATTTAAAGAAGCTCATAATATATTAGAAGATACTAATTTAACTAAAATCAAACGAGATGAATTAATGTTTAATTTAATTAAAAAACTTCCTTCTGCTGATTATATATCTCCAGCTTGAGAAAAAGTAAGTAATTTAGTATCTAATACTTATGAAGCTAACATGGTAATGTCAAAAGCATGATTAATAGGGTTTACTGAAGCAGAAGGAAGTTTTTATCTTTTTAATAAAACTAACTGTAGAATAGTTCATGGTTTTGAAATAACTCAAAAATTAGATTTAATAGTTTTATCTTCTATAGGATATATTCTAGGTATAAAAACTTATTCTAAACACACACATTATACAGTTGTTACTACTAACTCAAGAAGTATTGAAAATATTATAAATTATTATAATAACACTATGAAAGGAATGAAATCCTTTGAATTTAAAGTTTGAGCTAGAAGTTTTGTAAAACATAAAGGTGATTTTACAAAACTTAATGAAATTAGAAATAAAATTAGAATTAGAAAACTAGGTACAACTTTATTAAGTTATAAATCTAATGGATTAAACACTCAAAGTATACGATTAATACATACTACACCCTTTACATCTGAAGAAAGAAAATGAAGAATATTATTAGATAATAGTAGTACAAATTCAATAATTAACAGAGAAAATGGGATTTATAAAGTTTACGATAATTTATTTTTAAATGAAGGTTATGTACTTAATTATAATGACATAAAGGATAGTATGATAGATAAGTTTACACTTAATTTAGCTGAAATTTTAGAAGATTTATATGATAATAATGAATGAACTGTGTTTAATTTATACTTTTTAGTTAAACCAGATTTTGATAGAGTTATTAAATTTCATATTAAAAATTTAAATAAACATTTTGCTAAGTATCCACTTAAGTTTATAAATCAAAATATAGTTAAATTTTATAAAAATACAGGTTTATTAACTGCTACTGGTGTATTAGTATTTTTATCTTTATATGATTTTAATAATTTAACAGTAATATCTTCAAAATTTAAAAATGTTATTACAGATAATATCGAAATTATAAATAAAAATGTACATAAAGATTTAAATATTAAAATAGTTAATTATACAAATAAATTTGATATTAATTCAGAGATTATGTTAATAATTCAAGCTGACTTTGAAAAAATAAATAAAAACAAATAAATATAATTTATATGTAAATTTATTTCTCCCTTTGTTATAATTTTATATTATTAAAATTAGTGAGTTAACATTAGTATTATAGAAATTTAAAATAGTTTTATTATTAAATTTAAAAGGATGAAGACATAGTCCGATCTTTAGTTAAAGCTAAAGCGAATAATGATAGTGAATTTTTAATAGATTCATGAGATTATCAACACAAATTTGTTATCCTCCATTATCAGGAATACTATCTCATTCTGGTGGTTCAGTGGATTTAGCTATTTTTAGTTTACATTTAACAGGTGTATCTTCATTATTAGGAGCTATTAATTTTATTACTACAGTATTAAATATGAGAACTAATGGTATGAGTTTACATAAATTATCATTATTTGTTTGAAGTATTTTTGTTACTGCTATATTATTATTATTAGCTTTACCTGTTTTAGCTGGTGGTATAACTATGTTATTAACAGATAGAAATTTTAATACTAGTTTCTATGATCCAGCTGGTGGTGGAGATCCTATATTATTCCAACATTTATTTTGATTTTTTGGACATCCAGAGGTTTATATTTTAATTATACCTGGATTTGGTATAATTAGTCAAGTAATTTCTGCATTTTCAGGTAAACCAATTTTTGGTTATCTAGGTATGGTGTATGCTATGTTTTCTATAGGAATATTAGGATTTTTAGTATGATCTCACCATATGTTCAGTGTAGGTTTAGATGTAGATACAAGAGCTTATTTCACAGCTGCTACAATGGTAATTGCTGTACCTACAGGTATAAAAATATTTTCTTGAATTGCTACTTTATATGGTGGTAGTTTAAGATTAACAACACCTTTAATATTTACATTAGGATTTTTAGCTTTATTCACAATTGGAGGTGTTACTGGAGTAGTTTTAGCTAATGCTTCTTTAGATTTAGCTTTACATGATAGAATTAAAACAGATCCTCATTATATCCATAAATTTTGAGTAGGATTAATGGATGGTGATGGGAGTATTCAAGTGAATCATTGAAGAGATAAAAATCTTCAATATAGATTAATTATTAAATTAAAATATTGTATTGAAAATTTAACAATGTTAAATTTAATTAAAACATATATAGGAGGAAATGTAAAAATTATTGAAAATAATAAATTTGTTATTTGAGTAGTAAATGAAAGAAAACTTATTCATAAATTAATTAATATATTTATTTCTTATCCTCCTTTAACTTCTAGATTAAGAGCTCAATTAGCATTTATGTTAGAATGTTTTCAACAAAATAATGTTGAATGATATTTAAATGCTAGAGATACAAAATATCTTAATTCAAATATAGATATTGTTAATATTAATTCTAATTATTTTAATGAATGATTATCTGGGTTTATAGAAGCAAAAGGTTGTTTTTTTATTAGAAATCTATCGAATAATCACTCATTTTCAATTGAACAAAAAAATGATAAATATATAATTGATACTATAAAACATCATTTCAATATTCAAAATGAAGTTAAAAAATTTAATAATAATTTTTGATTAATTGAAATCTATAGAAAATTCACTTTAATAAAAATTATTAATCATTGTATTAATTATCCTTTATTTGGAGTAAAAAATAATCTCATTTTCTAAATGTAGGGATCTTTTTAACTTAAGTGTCATGCTGTCTTACCACTGTGATAAATTTAAATAATTAATTTATCGGTAATATTAATTATATAATTTTTATTGCTAACGGTGAAACCTTTAAAATGGAAATAAAGCTGTTTCCATGCTACAAATTTTAAAGGCAATACCGTGGAAACCAAAAATAAAAAAGAATTTAAAAAGTAATTGTTAACAAAAAGACCTTAATTAAGAAAATTAAGAGAGAATTATTTAACTAAATTACCCTTTTTTTGAGGTCCAATAGTTTAAATTTAATAATGATAAACATAAAAAGAAAAAAAAGAAATACATAGTCTAAAGAGAATTTAAATATATAAAAGAGATAATTTAAATATTATTTATTTCTCTTAGTTTAATGGTAGAACTACATTCTTCTAAAGTGTTAATTTTGGTTCGACTCCGAAAGAGAAAAAATACTATATAGAAGTAATATAGTAAAGATTTTAATATTTAAATTAATATAACTAATTAATTTAAATATATGAAATAATTGAATAAGGTGAATCTTAGGATACTTTAAACTCATAATTATTTATATTTTTAATAATACGAATAATCTATATGAATCGAAAAGTATACATACTAATAAGTTATATATTATAATAAATAAAATATTATATAAAAATTAAAGTAGATTAGTATAAACTAAGAGAGAATAAATACAAATTAAAAATTATAATGACATTATTTAACGTTTTACTAAACAATACTTTTCTAAATCAAGATTTTTTATTTTACGGTCTATTTACAGGGTGTGTAGGAGTTATAGGGTGATCTTTCTTTTCTTACGTTTTAAACAGAAATATTTCTGTGCAAAGATTCTTTGAAGGAATAACGACTTCTTCTGTTACAGATTCTACTACAATTCCTAGAACTTTTACATTTACTCACGCTCAGTTAAGTCACATACAAAATTCTTCTGAGCAATACATTGAAACTTTGTATTCCAATTCTAATCAAGGATTACAAGCTATGCTAAGTCCTAAATTAAGTGCTGATTTATCAGAAATTGGAACCAGAGATATTCAAACATCTTCTATAATTAAAGAAGTAACTGATAATTCTATGCAAACATTAGTTCAAATGGCAGAAAAAGGAGTTCAAACTAACCCAGAGATGAATATTGATCTAAATTCAGCGATGTTAGATAAAATAGAAACATTTACTCCATTATTTCCTCTTAATCTAGATTTAGATTTGATTGAAGGTTATATGCCTGTTTCTACATCAGTAATTGAAATAATTACTACTGTGACTAATAATACTCCTTGATTATAAGTTTATATAAATTTATAATCTTGAGAATTGCTTTAACGACAAATTAAAATTAATCAAGATTTTTAATAACAGAGTAAAAAGAATTTACAAGTATATATAGTTTATATTTTTCTATCTTTTTTGTCTGGTTTACATTTTCTTTATTTTCTAATTTAATTTCACAACAACTCTTAAAATGTTTGTTTTTGTTTTTTATTGAGTAGGATCCGTAGAGACTATACGTGGTAGTCGAACGTTAATTAAGTTTAATTATTAGATAAGATATAGTCCGATCCTCATTGTAAAATGAGTATATTTCTATATATATATAAAATAATTATAATAAATAGAAATATAATAATGACTTATTATGTTGTAGCTCACTTCCATTATGTTCTATCAATGGGAGCTGTATTTGCAATATTTGCAGGATTTTATTTCTGAGCACCTAAAATTATAGGAAAATCCTATAATGAATTATTAGGAAAAATTCATTTTTGAACATTATTTGTAGGAGTAAATACAACTTTCTTTCCTCAACACTTTTTAGGTTTAGCGGGTAAACAAAAAATTAAATACTTTAATAAAATAAGACATATTTCTATATTAACTTTAATGTTTGTAACATTCGCATCCTTAAAATCTTTAGATTTTTCTGTGTATACAATCAGTATTATCCCCTTATCTATTTCTTTGAAATACAGAAAATCTGAGAATCACAAATTTCCTCATGGTCCACATAAAAATCCACATTGATTAAATGATCCAGTTAGAATTTATGATAATCCTAATGCAAATAGAAACCTAATAGGTTCTGAAAATAAAAACAATTCAGTAATTTATCAATGATCAAATCTTATAAATGGAAAAATCTACATTGGTAGCGCTTGAAATGGATCCTCAAGATTATTGAGTTATTGAACTCCTAGTATATTACGAAGAAAATATCCTGTTTATTATAGTATTAATTACTACGGAATTCATAATTTTTCTTTAGCTATTCTGGAAGATTTAGGTATTTCAGGTTCAGTAAGAAAAGAATATATACTTTCTAGAGAACAATATTATTTAGACATGTTATTTAACAAATATCCTGACTTAGCTCTTAATTTATCCAGAGTAGCTGATTCTACAAAAGGTTATAAACATGCTAATGAGTTTGGTTTAAGTAGAAAAGGTCACCTAAATCCAATGTTTAATCTAAGTAAATCTAAAGAATTTATAGAAATGCAGTTAAAAGACAAAAAAGGTTCTAATAATCCACTGTTTGGTAAATTTAAATCTCCTTCTACTTTAGCCAAAATCACCAAAATTGTTTATGTTTATAATTTATCGGACATGTCTTTGATAGGGGAATATTCAACAGTGAACTGTTCTAAAGAATTTAAAATGGGGAAAGATACATTAACTAAATATATTAAAAGTGGATTACCTTATAAAGGAAAAATATTTAGTAGAGAAAAAACTTAATTAAAAAATTTTACTAATCGGAAAATAAGAAAACAAACAAAATATTATTTGACTAAATTACCCCCTTTTTAATTTATTTTAAAAGAGTAGATAATGATCAATTATATTATTGTTATTATCTATAAAAACCTTTGTCTTATTTTATTAAAGTATTTTTCATGCCCCAAATGTATATAATAATTAATTTTTATATTATTTGAAAATTGGGTGAATTGCAAGAAAGACCTTTCTTAAGGTTAACTTGCAGCTAATCTTATTACGAAGGAAATAATGTTAATTCATTATTTAGTAATAAGCCAGTTCAACGATTAACGAGTGAGTAACTTCAACAATAATCTCGATACAAGCGCCCAACAATTATATAATTATAATTGATGACATAATCTGAACCTAATAGTAATATTAGGAAATAGGGTTTAAATTCCCCTATGTTAACATAAATTGATGCCTAGAAGAATTCCAGATTATCCAGATGCCTTTAGTGGTTGAAATCAAATTTCAAGTTTTGGATCTTTAATTTCAATTATGGCTACTGTATTATTTGGTTATATTATCTATGATATATTTGCTAATGGAAATCCAGTGAAAACTAATCCTTGAAATATACCTTCTTATTTTACATCTACAGAACAATTTAAAAATGAAACAGAAACAGCTTCAACATTAGAATGAACTTTACAAAGTCCTATTCCATTCCATGCTTTCAAAATGTTACCTGTGCAATCTTAAATTGATAGATTAAAATTTGATTTTTTTTTTTTTACCCCCTTTAATTTAATTAAAAAATCTAAAATTAATAAAAAATAAATATAATAAAGACTGTAGCATAATTGGTAATGCAGTTCGCTCATAATGGATATTATAAGGGTTCAATTCCCTTCGGTCTTATTTAGGGTACTTGGTCGAGTCTGGTTTATGGCGTTCGTTTTGAAAACGAATACTTGAATAAAGTCGTGAGTTCAAATCTCACAGTGTCCGAGAATTAAATTGTTTAATATTTATCATATGATAAAAACAAATAATATAATTAAAAAAAGAGAATAAAATTTAACCTCAATAAATATGTTATAATTTTGTTTTGAACAAAAATTAATCCCCTTAATTTATTAAATTTATTTAATTTATAAAATTAAATAAATAGTTGATAGGGATTAATTTTTTATTTCTATTTAAAAATTTAAATAGACACTCTAGTCGAAAATTTCGAAATACAAATATTTAATAAAAATGCTTAGTTTATTATTATTAATACCTATAATAGGTAGTTTATTATTATTAACAATACCAGAAAATTCTATAGAAAATAAAATAAGAATAAAAAGAATAACTTTAATAACTATGTTAATAAATTTTATAATATCAATATATATATGATTAGAATTTGATTCAAGTACTAGTCAATATCAATTTGTATATGAATTTATAGATTTAAGTTATTGCCATTTAAATATAGGTATTGATGGAATATCTTTATTTTTTGTATTATTAACAACTTTTATAAGTCCTATAGCTATATTATCTAATTATAATAATATAAACAATAATTTAAAATATTTTTTAATATCTTTTTTATTATTAGAAACATTACAAATAGGAGTATTTGTAGTATTAGATTTAATCTTATTTTATATATTTTTTGAAAGTGTACTGCCTATTCTATTTTTAATAATTATAGTATATGGATCAGGTGAAGCTAGAATAAGATCAGCATTATTATTATTTTTATATACTTTAGCAGGATCTTTATTTATGTTATTAGCTATACTTCAAATATATAGTTATGTAGGTTCAACGGATTTTCAAATAATATCTTTATCAGAAATTAATTTAAATAGTCAAAATATATTATGATTAGGCTTCTTTTTAGCTTTTGCAGTAAAAACTCCATTATGACCTTTAACAGGTTGATTGTATAGAGCTCATGCTGATAGTCCTTTAGCAGGTTCAATTTTATTAGCTGCTACTATATTAAAATTTGCTACTTATGGTTATTTACGAGTTTTAATTAATTTTTTACCTGATGCTACTAATTATTTTTCTCCATTAGTTCAAACTATTGCAATTATAACTTTAATTTATGCTTCATTAGCTACTATAATTCAACAAGATACTAAAGCTTTAATTGCTTATTCAAGTATTGCACATATGAGTATTGTTATATTAGGTTTATTTTCTAATACAATTCAAGGTATTGAAGGTGCTATTTTATTAGCTTTAGCTCATGGATTGGTTTCTCCTGCTTTATTTGTTTGTGTGGGAGGTGTAATTTATGATAGAATAGGTACTAGAATTATTCATTATGTGAGAGGATTAGTGACTTATATGCCTGTTTTTACTATTTTATTTTTAATTTTCACATTAAGTAATACTGGAATACCATTAACTTTAAATTTCTTAGGTGAACAATTATCTTTAATTGGTATTTGAGAAAGAAGTCCTTTAATAGCAGCTTTAGGTGCTACTGGAATAGTTTTATCTGCTATTTATTCTATTTATTTATATAATAGAATTTCTTATGGTGTTTATTCTCCTCATTTAAAACCTATTAAAGATATTTCTAGAAGAGAATTTATTTTATTAATAACTTTATTATTACCTACTGTGTTATTAGGTATTTTCCCTAATGTTATTTTAGATGGTTTACATTTTTCTATTTCTTCTTTACTTTATAATATTTAATTTTTAGTATTATTATTTTACTTAATTATTGCCCCCTTTTTTTCTTAAACAAGAATTTTTAATTCATAAAAGAAATCTTAATAATTTAAAGAGCATAGTATTAAGGGTTAGTATAACGATCTTCAAAATCATTGGTAGGTGTTCGAATCACCTTGCTCTTGTTAAATTTATATCTAAGGGATCTTAGCTTAATTGGTAGAGTTTCTAATTGTCATTTAGAAGGGTCCCAGTTCGAATCTGGAAGATCTCGTATATATTAATTATTACAAAACATAACGACATAATAATATATATAATCTTGAATTAAATAAGAAAATTTTTTAATTTATACAATTTTTAAATTAATTATTTAAATAAGTTTATATTGATTTAACCTAATTATTAATTAAACAAAACATAAATAATTTTAATAATTGTCTTCGTTATTAAAATTATTTAATTCTTTTTATTAAAATAATTTTAATACTAATTTTAGAAACAAACATAAATAAATTTAAATGAAAATTAATAATATAAATAAATTAAATAATTTTAATCAAATGTTAATTAAAATAAATCATGATAAAATTAAATTAATTTTAATAATTTGTTACTTAATAATATCCAATTATTATATTAATGTATTAATATCTTTAATAACTTTATTATTATTTAGATTAATCTTAAAAAATAATAATTTTATTAATTCAAATACATTTATAATTAAAATAATATTAATAAGTATTTTTATATATTACTTAATTTATATTTATTTAATAAATAATGTAATTTATATGGATAATACTGAATATTTAATTTTATATAATAATATTTATATAAAAGGTTTAAATTCAATAGTTGAAAATTATGGAGAATTAATAGCTTATGCTGTAGGAGTTAAATTATCTAGTATTTATTTAAAAATTTCACCTATTGAACCTACATTTTTTTTTCATTTTGGTTTAGGAGTTGGACCTACTTTAGATTTAACTGTTCACCAAGATTCTTATATTTCACCTGTAGATTCTAATTTTAAAAATTATGTGTTATTAACTGTTGAAAAAGTTGAAGATCATATTATTTTTCTTAAAGATATGGTACCTTTCCATCATAAACATTATAAAACATCAAAAATGACAAATATGGAAAATAATACTACAGTTATTAGTGGAGATGCTCCAACTAATATTAATGTTGTGAATATTCATTGTTCTTTAGAATCTCAAGATTTATATTTTTTTAATTCTGTTGAAAATTTAGTTTTTAATATTTCATATATATTTTATATTATTTTTATAAGTATTTATTGTATTTTTATATTTATAAAAGTTATAAATTTTATTAAATTTTTTATATTTTTTAAGAAATAAAATCTTTACACTTTTTATATCTTGAATAAATTTTAATTATAATTAATTTATTAAATTTGTTATAAAATATTTTTTTAATCTTTTAATTAAACTAATTATTTCTCATAATCTAAGTTTTATGTGTTTATATAATTTTATTCTATAATTAATTATAAAACTAAATTTAAACAAATAATAAATAATATTTATTATTTTTTGGTTAAAATTACCCCCACCCACCTTTATAATAAAATTTTATATATTTAAAAGAAATAGATTAATATTAAATAAGATATTAATTAATTCAAATTAATTAAATTTAATAATATAACAAAATTAGATTAAATTAATTTTTTTAATAAAATGAGTATAGTTAAATTGGTATAACTTCTACCTTCCAAGTAGATGTTATCAGTTCGAATCTGATTACTTGTATATAATTTTAATAATATTTTTTAATTTTTAATCTAAAATATTTTATATTTATTAGCTATAAATTAAAAAATATGATTCAAAAAAGGGTTATATAAAAGTGTATATTATTATATTTATAATATATTTTAGACACTATAAAACACAAAAAATATAAACAAATGTTAACAGCAGCAAAATATATAGGAGCAGGTTTAGCTTGTTCTGGTTTAATTGGAGCAGGAGCAGGAATTGGTTTAATTTTCTCTTCATTAATTGCTTCAACAGCTAGAAATCCTCAAATTAGAGGTCAATTATTCAGTTTTGCAATCTTAGGATTTGCTTTAGCAGAAGCTACAGGATTATTCTCTTTAATGATTGCTTTCTTATTATTATATTCTTAATTTATAATTATAAATTAAGAATTAATGAAGAAAAATTTAATATTAACCTTTAATCCTTTTGTTTTACTTAAAAAAGTAAAATATTACCCCCTTTATTAATATTATATAATATATATTAAATATATTATTTATTTTATAATATATCTATTTATTAAATATATTATTTATTAAATATTATATTTAAATATAATATATATTCAATATAACTATAAATAACTAATTAACTATAAAATAAATATAAAAATTTAATAAATAGAGGATTACTAAATTATTAAATACCATTCATAAACAATATAAATAAATAAAAATCCAAATAATAAAATATTTATAAATTAATAATACTTTACTCCTCTGAATAGAATTATAATATATAAACTTTTGAATACCTCAATCCCTAGATACAAATATAATTTAGCATTTGTTACATTATCCTTATTATAATATAATGAAATTTTTAATAAACGACAAAAGTAATTCAAATATAAATTTAAGTCAAATTTATAATTTACATATATTAAAAGAGATTAAAAATGAAGGAATAATTAACGTGTCACAAGAAAATAAAATAGAATTAGAAAATAATAAATATTTAAATAGTAAAAAAGTTACTAAAATATTAAAATCAATAATTGAAATAAGTGATAATATAACTTATACTGATAAATCTAAATTAAATTTATTAGATAAAAATAATAATAATTTAGATATCTCTAATTTAAATAAAAAATTAACTGAAATAGATTTAAATAAGTCAAATTTAATACTTCTGAATAAACAACAATATATAAGATTAATTAGTCCCTTAAATTCTAAATTAGCAAGTATTAGTAATCATATTTATATATTTACTAATAAATCTTATAAACAAATGAATAAAAATTTAATAAATTTACATTTAATATGTAAATCTGCTTTTTTAAAAATGTCCAGTTTAATAAGTAAACCCATAATTTCAAATAATCCTAATTTAATAAAAATTACATTATTTTATTATTGAAAACCTTCAAAAAAAATAAATTTTAAAAGTAGTTTACATTCTAATTTTTTAAATTTACATAATAATAAATTAGAAAAATTAGTTTATTTATTAAAAACATTATTTAATAAATCTGTAGAATTAGAATTAATTAGAATATATTCTCCACAAAATGAAAGTAATATATTAGCTAATCTTATTGGTATATTAAGTAATTTTATTAAATTTAGATATATTCATATGAAATTATTTAAAGTAAGTAAAATGAAATTTAATAAAAATAAATTTATTAAAAATAAAATACCTTCTGTTTTATCTGGATTTTATTTAAAATTAGCAGGTAGAGTTTTAACACAAAAAATACAAAGAAGAGTTAGATCTAAAGTAATTCAAAAGGGAACTTTAACTGGAACTAGAACTGAATTAATTAATTTAAATAGAATTTTCAATAAAAACAAAAGAGGTACATTTAGTATAACTATTAAAACTGGACATATAATTAATTAATTTCTATTTATAAATAAATATATATTAATTTAGTAAAAATTTAAATAAATAACATAAAAAATAATAAAAAAAAATTAAAAATAACTTTAATCAAATTTATATTCTAAGTAACTAAGAATATCTATTTATTAGATATAAAAAATTATTAATTTCTAAACACAAATCTAAAAAAATATTTAAATTAATAATTACACTTTAGTAAATAAAAATTACAAAAATTAATTAAAAAATATATATATAATGAATAAAATAAATAGAAATCAATTTCAATCTTTTCCTTATCATTTAGTAGAACCATCGCCATGACCTATATTAGTAAGTTTTTCATTATTAAGTTTAACTTTAGGTGCAGTTATGTATATGCAAGGTTTTAATCATGGAGGACAATTAATAAGTTTAGGTTTCACTTTAACAGTTTTTGGTATGATACTTTGATTTAGAGATATTATAACTGAAGGTACTCAAAAAATTAGTTATTCTTTATCAATAGACAGAATCATATATATTGCAAATATAATAAGTAAAGAAATGAATGAAATAATTGAAATAATAGAAAATAGTTCTAAATTTTCAAGAAAAGAAGAATCTAAGTTTAGTTCTAAAGAGGAATTTGCCTTTTATTTAGCTGGATTATTAGAAGGGGATGGACATATAGGTTTACCTTCTATCGGTAAAACATCTTTAAATAGAGTGCTTAATCCTAAAATAACATTTACTTCTCATGTTAATAATCTAGAAATGTACTTAATTATCTATGATGAATTAGGAAAAATAGGTAGATTCCAAGTAAGAGGCAATGTTTTAAGATATATTATAGGAGATATAAAAGAAATAAATCTAATGATAAACCTAGTTCATGGTAAATTAAGAACTCCTAAAAACTCTAGATTAAATCAATTGATTGAATTTATGATTAATAAATATGGTTCAGACATTCCACAAAGTCCTTTAGATAATTAAGATTTATTTTCAAACAGCTGATTGACAGGTTTTATCGAAGCAGATTGACATTTTGGAATAAAAATAAGTAATAAAAAAAGAAAAATCCTCCCAGAAACTAAGTCTTCAGCATTAAATAATGTTAATCTTGTGTTCAGATTAGATCAAAGAGTATACGATATAACAACTAAATCTTCTATGGAACCTATAATGCTGATTTTAGCAGATCAATTAAATTGCAATTTATTAACTTTTAAATATAAATTAGATAAAGAAACTGATAAAGTAAGAAGAGTTTATTCCGTGAGTATAACATCTCCAATGCAATTATTACCTTTAATTGAATATTTAAATAATTATAAATTGATAGGAATTAAATATAAAGACTTTAAAGACTGAGAAAAAGTTTATCACATAATTATCTTAAAAACCCATTTAACAGAAGCAGGTTATCAAGAAATAATGAAAATAAAAAAACAAAAATATGAATAGCAAAAGACAATTTTCTAATCTTCAACTTAGTTTCCCTTTAAGATAAACATTGTATTCCTAAATATTACGTGCCTTCTATAAACTTCACTATATGCTGGAAACCCCTTAGAGCTTTGGGTACTCATTAATATATTAAATATTAGGAGTAAAAATTCAAAAGATTGGGCAATCAGCAGGAAACCAAACCATTAAATTTTATAAATAAGAAAATAAGAAAATTATAATTACAAATATTACCCCTTATTCAATTTACTTTTTTTTTTTTAAGAGTTAGATTAATTTTATTTTATTATTAAATAAATAAGGGTTAATGAAGAATGGTTTCTTCATAGGAACTTCGAAATTCTTATTTAGGGTTCGATTCCCTTTAACTCTGTTACTCAATTTTGAGTTTTTACATGTAATTTTTACAGGTTTACCTCCTTTAATTTAAAAATAAAAAGGTAATAACAGATAATTTTAGAAATAATATTTCCATTAAAAGAGATATATAAATTAAAATTTGTTAAATTCTCTTAGTTTAACGATAGAACAACATCTCTTTAAGATGTCAAATTTTGTTTAACTCCAGAAGATAACAAATCGTGGGGTTGTGGAAGAGGGATTTAAATTTCAGACTTCAATAATTTCCAATTTGTTAATTTATTAATTAATTTGAATAATTTATTAGTCTATCGTTCCTATATTCAGTAAACAGAATTGAAATATAGGACTAATTTTAGACACAAAAAAAAGATTAAACACAATGACAATTTTAAATTATGCATTAGATAACGGTTTTCTATTCTATGGTACCTTCGCAGGAATTGTTGGTTTAATAGGATATTCATTTACTACATCTTACTTAAATTCTTTTTATGCTGATAAAGGGATTCAAACTGATGCATGAGAAGATTATTCTGATAGACCCAGTCAAATCGGTTCTCAAAATTTAACTTCTATAGATACTGTTACTCCTATATCTGAAAATATCAGTCCTACAATACAAACTACATCTGAAATAGGTATTCAAACTTTAACTGATGGTACAAGTACTGTAACAACCGTATTACCAATACCTCCAGTAAAGATAGAAATGGTTCCTAATCCAGATTTAACTAATAATGTAGTAGATATAATTGTAGTAGGATATGATTATATTGATAGAGCTCATGCATTAGCTGATATAGCATGCGGAGGTTTCTTATAATTTATTATCTGTTAAATTTCAATTAATTCTTATTTTTACTAAAATTTACCCCCTTTTCTCTCAATATTTTAATTTAGCTAAACAAATACCTATTTATTTTGTAATTAGCAACAAGTATTTTAGTACTTGACATTTAATACAAGTCCCAAAGGGTTTAATCTATCATTTTTAATAATGTTAAGATTTATAAGAAATTTCACATTACTTACATTTATCTATATTTTTATAAGTATAAAATTGAATTATGTAAGTTTATCTTTATCAGATTTAATATGCTTTATGGCAGATAATAATAAAGATGTAAATTTACATGGACATGTTTCTGTAAATAAAGAAGCTGGCAAAGCTATAGGACAAGGATTGCAAACAATCGGAACTCAAATAGGTTTAGGTGCCACTATGGCAGGAGTAGCCGCAGCAGTGGGTAAAGCTGTAACTAAGACTGGTATACCTCCAGTTCAAAAAGCTGGAATAATTTTAGGTAGTAGTGTAATTTCAGGATTAGCACCTTCCAGAATAAGCATTATGAATAGGAACATGATAAATGATACTGATTTTAATTCTTCTTCTAGTATAGATGCTAGCTCTAATGTGAGTAAATTTATAAGTGATTCAATTTCAAGTCCTTTACAAGATTTATTAGTGAATTTTGAAATGATGAGTTATGTTTGTTTAAGCTTAATCTATATTATAGTAATTCAATTACTTTTTAAACTATATTTTAAAGATGAAATTAATTTAAAAAATTTTCATATGTTAAACACTAATTGATGAACTAACATTAACTACTATTTAAATAAAATAATCAAATCAAACAAACAAATTAGTATAATTTGAACATGAATTGGAATTTTATTAATAACATTTGCTTTATGTTTGGATGCTTATACCCTTCACGATTTATATAATAATATTGACAGTTATGTAAATATACACAATTCAATGCATTCTAACTCTGCTTTCAAGAATTTATATGCTGTTGATACGTCAATTTTAGATAGATTACTGTTCTCAAGAATTATTAATTTTTTTGGTATAATCAGCATGTTCATTTTAATTTTACATTTAATACGAATATTTCATTTAAAAAAAAGTATAAGCAATACCATTATCTGAATATTAATTACGTTAATAATTCTAGATTTAGCCTTTTCTGCTTATATTTATAATGATTTATACACAAACATTGACAGCTACGTAAATATGCATATAAGCATTAAAAATAAATAAAGTAATATTTAATCAATCATAATTCTCTGACATGGGAAGAGATCATTAATTAAAATTTATTATGTTTAATTTAATTATCTTACCCCCTTTCTCAAAAATGAATTATTTCATAAAAGAGTAGATATAAAACAAGACAATAATTTACCAAATTTGTTTTGTTTGTTTACAATAATTTTCTTATTTTCTTATTTCCTAAAATTATGGGAGTAGGATCTTCAGAGACTACACGTGAAGATTTAATAGGTTCTCTCTAACAAATTCTAATGGTGAAAGAGTTAGCTTAGCGACAACTTATTATTTAAGATATAGTCCAACCTTTTTCGAAAGATTAAGGATTAATTGACTTATTTAGGACATCATACAATACAAGTTCAAAAAGGTTTAACTATTGGAGTAGTATTATTTATTATTAGTGAAGTATTTGCCTTTTTAAGTGTATTCTGAGCTTTCTTCCATTCTAGTTTATCTCCAACTATAGAAATTGGAGGAATTTGACCTCCTCAAGGTATAACACCATTAGATCCTTTTGCAATACCATTATTAAATACTATTTTATTATTATCCTCAGGTGCTTTTGTAACTTATGGTCATCATGCTTTAATTCAAGGAGATAGAAGAGGAGCGATTTTAGGAACATTATTAACAATAATATTTGCTATAATATTTACTGCTTTACAATATTATGAATATTCAGAATCTAGTTTTACAATGAGTGATTCAGTCTATGGAACTGTATTTTATGCATCAACTGGTTTACATGGATTACATGTTATTATTGGTACATTATTTATTTTAGTAGGTTTTATTAGAATAATTAATTATCATTTAACTGATACACATCATCAAGGACATGAAGCTGCTATTCTTTATTGACATTTTGTAGATGTAGTTTGATTATTTTTATTTATAGCTGTTTATTACTGAGGTGGTAATTAATTTATAAATAAAATTAATATTCAAACAAGATAATTATTTAAATTATTAATAATTATGATTTTTTTTTATAAATATAAATCCCCTTTATTTAATATTTATCTAAATTAAATAAACCCGCTAAACAAAATATTTAATTAATTTTTGTAATTAGCAAGTAATATTTATTAAATAAATATTAGACATTTAATACAAGTCCCAAAGGGTTTATAAACGATAATATTATGAATTTATCATTATTTTTATTTTTAATAGGGATCTTAGGATTTATTTTAAACCGAAAAAACATAATATTAATGATTATTGCTATAGAAATAATGTTATTAGCAGTAACTATGTTATTATTATTATCAAGTTTTAGTTTCGATGATGGAATAGGACAAATATTTAGTATATTTATAATTTCATTAGCTGGAGCTGAATCTGTTATAGGTTTAAGTATTATTGTCGCAGTTTATAGAATTAAAGGAAATATTTTAATAAGACAAGAAACTTAATGTATTTAACAATATTAATTTTACCTTTATTAGGTTCATTTGTTTCAGGATTTTTAGGTCGAAAAATTGGAGTTACAGGTTCTCATATAATAACTTGTACTTGTTTAATTTTATCTAGTATTTTAGCTACTATTGCTTTTTATGAAGTAGGGTTAAATTCAAGTCCAGTTATAGTAAATTTATTTAATTGAATAGATTCAGAATATATGACTATCTCATGAGAATTTTTATTTGATCAATTAACAGTATCTATGTTTATTCCTGTATTATATATTTCTTCTTTAATTCATATATTTTCAACAGATTATATGGCTGAAGATCCTCATAATCAAAGATTTTTCTCTTATTTATCTTTATTCACTTTTTTTATGTTAATTTTAGTATCTGGAGCTAATTTTTTTGTAATGTTTGTAGGTTGAGAAGGTATTGCAGAATGCCTTAAATGGGATAATAATGAAAATTTTACTTATAGTATTATCGGTTTAAATGTGGTTGGTAATGAAAATTTTGCTTCTAAAATTAAAAAGTTAACTTCTAAGGAACGAATAGGACCTCATAATAAAGATATTATTTCTATGATTGTAGGTTCAACCTTAGGAGATACTCATTTAGAAAAAAGAACAAATGGAATAGGAACAAGAGTTATATTCGAACAATCAAACAATAATGTAGAATATTTAATGTGATTCCATAATTATTTATCCAGTAGAGGTTATTGTAATAGTACTAAACCTAAACTACAGATCAGAATAAAACATAAAGGTAAAGTGTTTTATCATTATCGAATTAGTAGTTATACATTTTCTAGTTTTAATTGAATTCATGAAATGTTTTATAATTTAGTTGAGGGTAAATATAAAAAATTTATTCCTTTAAATATTGAAGAATATTTAACACCATTAGCATTAGCCATTTGATTTATGGATGATGGCTCAAGTTTAGATAAAGGTGCTAGAATTGCTACTAATTGTTTTACATTAGAAGAAGTGAATTTTCTTTGTAAAGTATTAAAAAATAAATATAATATTATTGCTACATCAAATAAATGTGGGAAAAATAATAGTCATATTATATATATTCATGTCAATTCTATGGAATTATTTACTAATATTATTAAACCATATTTATTACCTTCATTATACTATAAGTTAGGATCTAACAAATAGTCAACATTATTATTACCATAGTAAGAAAATGATCAATTATTAGAAAATTAAATTGAAGAATAATAAGAAATTAGTATTTGTTTTTAATAATAAATTAGCTAATTACGTTTTCTTGCGACGTTATTGAAAACGATCAAATGAATTAGCTTCATTTAAAGATCGTCGGTTACAATTTTGATCGCGATCGACTAGTTCAATGACGGGTGCCTGAAATGGTGCTCAATGCATAGTCAGAATCTTTATTTATTAAAAAAGTATAATTTATAATGAGGCACAAAGCATTAAAATTTATAAGGGTTAATTAAAATAAAGATTCTAAAGTCAAAGAAATTCATAATCTATTAAACAGAATTATTTAACTAAATTTACCCCCTTTTCAACATTTTAGAAACTTCATAAAAGTATAATTAAATTTGATATAAAAATTTAATAAAAGAGGAGACAAAATCAAATTATAAAAGGAGTTAAATTAATTTTGATTAAACTATTTAACAAATTAGGATAATGAAGAATTATTTCTTTAAGAAAATTGTTAATTTTAATTTAGGGTTTAATCCCATTTAACTCTATTATTTAAAATTTTAATGGTTAATATTTACTAACTTAATCCTAAATTCTCTTAGTTTAACGATAGAACAGCATTTTTTAATGTTAATTTTGGTTTAAATCCAAAAGAGAATGAGAATAAATATGAAAGTAGATTTAGGGGTGGTTGGATAGAGGGTTTTTAAAGAGAGGAGTAAAAAAGAGAGATGTTTAAAGTTTTAATGATTTTATTCAATTATTTAAATGGCTTAATGACCAAATTCAATAATTTAAATAGCTTAATATTCTATAGTTTAGTAATAGTAATTGTAGGTTTTATAGGATTTTCAGTATGTTACTCTATAAAAATGTTAATGATAATGTAACAGATAGAAATGTAGATACTTCATCAAATAATGTAAATTCGGATGCAGGTACACAAACTGAAGAGACCTGTTCAAATGTTGATAAAACTTATTCATCAAATTATCCTGTTCATGAATCAAAAATACCGAGAATTGTTATATTTATTAGGTAGAAAAATGCATGAAAATAGAATAGATGAATGATGCTTAAGATATATGGTCTATTCATATTCCTTAGAAGATTTAAATTCAAGTAATATTAATGAAATTATAATATCTCGTTTCAGTGAAATATTCTTTAAAAGTAAAAATATAAATTTAGAAAAAAAAAAAATATATTATAACAACTTAGATTTTTAAAATTTACTCCTTTTCATTAATAACGTATTCGTTATAAAAGAGTAAACATAGCAATAAATGTAAAATTTATTTTCTATTGTTATGTTTATATTATTCTATAACTTTATTATAAGATTATAATGCTTTGTGCCTCATTATAAATTTATATACAAAATTTTCTTTTTTAATAAATACTAGGGCATTATGTAAAACCTGTAAGGTTTTAAATGTACAGGGAAATAAAGAAGAAGCTATTATTTTATTTAAATTTATAACTATAAAATAATTTCTTTATTTTTAAGATTTGATTGGTATTGTTTCTTATTTACTAATTAATTTTTGATTTACTAGAATACAAGCAAATAAAGCAGCCATATTAGCTTTAACTATGAATAGAGTCGGAGATATGGGTTTAAGTATAGGATATTTTGCAATATTTGCTTTATTTGGATCTTTAGATTATGCTACAATATTTAGTATAGTTCCATTTATGAATGAAACAGCTATAACTATTATAGGATTATTATTATTAACAGGAGCTATGGCTAAATCAGCTCAAATACCTTTACATTCTTGATTACCTGGAAGTATGGAAGGTTTTAACGGTGTAAAACATTATTTTCTAATTATTATTTTCATCTTAGGTTTCTACAATTATCTAACAGATTTATCGGATATTAAATATTTATCTGTTTTATCTATTATTCCATTCGGTTCCTAAGTCCACATTATATCTCATTACAGAAAATATGTTAGGTGATGGAAGTCTTAGTCTTTCTAAATTAAATAGAGGGAAGGTAAATACTCTATGACTATGGATGTTTATTCCTTAAATTATTTGAATTATCTGAATCAAACAATTTACAGTCAATTTACCGATACAAAATTTATGCTTACCCAAATAGTTTACTTCCTCAACATAAAGATAAAGAAATAACTCATTATCATTTTAGAACTAAAACACATCCCGTATTTACAGCTTTGCATAGTTTATGATATAAATGAGAATAATGTTGAAAACAAATTTATAAAAATTGTTCTTTAAACATATCAAAATTGTTTTCAGAAATATTTTTAATTTATTGTATAATGGATGATGGGTTTTATTCTCATAGTAGAACTCACACAGTTCTTCTTTGCACTGAATCTTTACTAAAGAAGAATGTATAATACTTCAATCAGTTTTTATAAAAGTGAAATTAAAAATCAATTTTAAAAGTGAGAGATAAAATTAACAATAGATATAGAATTAGAATATCTAAAACTAGTATGCATAGAGTTATTTATTTAGTGAAACCATATATGCATAAAGATTTTTTATATAAATTAGAATATATTTGTTTTGAATAGGGCCTTCCTTAAACTTCACTATATGCTGGAAACTCCTAAAGCTTTAAGTACTCTTCATAGTTATGATAGTTAAAATCTTAAATATATTACAATGGACAATCAGCAGGAAACCAAAAAAATTAAATAAACAATTAAGAAAAATTAAATAGAACGATATTTTACAATTATTACCCCTTATCTTTGTATAATTTCGTTAGAATAATTTAAAATTTATTAAATTCTCTAAAAGAGATTAAAACCCTTATAATTTATCTCAGTTTAACGATATAACTCTATTTTTTTATTAGGAAAAATTTGATTAAAATCCAACATATGATCTTAAAAACAAAAACAAAAACAACAGTGACACCCACTTTCTAAGTAACTAAGAATATCTATTTATTAGATATAAAAATTTATTTAAATTTCTAAATCCATGTCTAAAATGATTTTTAAATTAATAAATACACTTTAGTAAATAAAACAAAAAATAAAATTTTAAAACACAAAAAATATGATGAACAATAACTTATCAATAGATAATAATTTAGCCTTTTACGGTATTTTAATCACTAGCGGAATAATTTTAGGTTGTACTTTATATTACTTATTTAAAAGTAATTATACAGCTAATCTTCCCCTAAATACAGAATCTTTCACTAATCAAGAAATAGACACTATAGTTAAGGAAAATGAATCAACTAGAAAAAATCTACATGAGGTAGTTGACAATGATTCTTATTATTCTAGAGATGATGATTCTCAAATTACATCTGATTATGAAGATCATTTTGAAAGGGCTGGACGAGCTGATTTTGATGAGATAATAAGTAATCCAGATTTATATTTCATACCAGGTAATTTCAGGATGCCAATTGGACCAGATGAATTTGTCATGCCTGATGTAGATTTTGATGTATGTTCTATTGAGGAATTAAAAGTTTTTGAGATAAGTAGCTTATATTCTAAAGAAATAACTGAAAAATCATTAACTGAAGAAGATTTAATGGAAATTGTATGTTTATTTAAAAAGACAGAATTAGCTACAAATTGAATTAATTCCTTAATCCTTTTTATTATAGAACTATTGTAATATTTGATGAATTAGCTACAAATTGAATTAATGACTTAATCTTTTTTGTAGTATTTTTATTACCCCCTTTTTAAGTAAATTTATTATTAAAAGAGTAAACAAGACAAAACAAGATATTTAACTCTTGTCTAGTCAGTTTACAATACGTTCTTTAATTTATTTTTCTTAATTATTAAATATAATTTTAAGTAGGCTCCTCAGAGACTACACGTGAAGCTCATATCAAAGATATGATGAAGAAATAGTCCGACCAGTAGAGAGATCTACTGTTAACACATGAAGCCAACACCTGTATCAGCTTTAATTCATGCAGCTACTCTAGTAACTGCTGGTTTATATTTATTATTACGATCTTCACCTTTATTAGAATATAGTAGTACAGCTTTATTGATTATAACTTTAACTGGAGCTACTACTGCTTTCTTTGCAGCTACTTGTGGTTTAGTTCAAAACGATTTAAAAAGAATAATTGCCTTTTCAACTATTAGTCAATTAGGATATATGGTTATGGCTGTAGGTTTAAGTCAATATAATGTAGCTTTAATGCATGTAGTAAATCATGCTTTCTTTAAAGCTTTATTATTTTTAGGAGCTGGAGCTGTAATTCATAGTTTTTCAGATCAACAAGATATAAGAAGATTAGGAGGTTTAATAAGATTTTTACCTTTTACTTATACCACTATATTAGTAGGATCCTTATCATTATTAGCTACTCCATGATTAACAGGATTTTATAGTAAAGATTTAATAATAGAATTAGCTTATGGTCAATATAGTTTTAGTGGTACATATGCTTTCATCTTAGGAAGTATAACAGCTGGTTTAACTGCATTTTATTCATTTAGATTAATATGTTTAGTTTTCTTAACAGTACCAAATGGACCAAAACAATCTTATTTAAATAATCATGAAGCAAATAACAAAGTAATTATTCCATTATTTTTATTAGCTTTATTTAGTATATTTTTTGGATTTATATTTTCTGATTTATTTGTAGGTATGGCAAGTGATTTCTTTAGTAATGCTATATTTATTAAACCTAATAATATATCTTTAATTGAAGCTGAATTTAGTTTACCTTTATTAATAAAATTATTACCTGCTTTATTATCATTATTTGGGGCTAGTTTAGCTATATTTTTATATTCTATTAGTCCAACATTTATTATTGATTTAACTGATAATTTAATGGGACAAAAATTTTATACTTTCTTTAATGGAAAATATTTTTTTGATATAATTTATAATAATTATGTTATTAATAAAGGATTAGAATTAGGTTATTCTATTTCTAAAGTTTTAGATAGAGGTATTATAGAAATGGTTGGACCTTATGGATTATCTCAAACATTAACTAAAACAGGAAAAAATATTAGTAAATTAGATACTGGTGTTATAACTACATATTCTATTTATATTACTTTATCTTTACTTTCTTTAATTTTCTTAATTTTTGCTCCTATATTAATAGATACTTCTTTATTAAATGAAATAAGATTATTAATTATATATATTGCTGCTTTAGTTATAGTTTTATCTCCTTCTAAACTTTAATTAAATATTCATATTTTTATAACCCCCTTTAAATAATTATTAATTTATAAGTATAAAAGTAATACTATATAGAAGTAATATAGTAAAGATTTATATATTTAAATTAATTAGTTATATTAATTTTAATATTAAAATAATTGAATAAGGTGAATCTTAAGATACTTTAGCTATATTATTTATATTTTTAATAAAATTATATAAATGTTTTATAGAGTATACATACTAATAAGTTATATATTATAATAAATAAAATATTATATAAAAATTAAAGTAGATTAGTATAAACTAAGAGAGAATAAAATTTAAGAAAAATAAAATGTTTAAAACACTATCAATATTTAATACTATATACAACGATGCACCTCAACCCTGACAAATAGGGTTTCAAGACAGTGCTGCTCCAGGTTTTACTGGAATAGTTGAACTACATAATACCATTTTTTTTTATTTAATTGTTATTTGTGTTGGAGTATTTTGAGTTTTAGGTTCATCAATATATTTTTTTAATATAAAAAATTCACCTATTATTCATAAATATTTAAATCACGGTAGATATGTGCCTATTCAAAAGTGTTTTAATTTTCTTAATTTTATAAAATTTAATTTATCAAATACAGTAGAAATTATATAACTTTATCTGGTAATCCTTTAATAAAGAATAAAATTGATTATATTAAAATATATGAAAATGTTTTTGATATGAAAAAAGATATATTTTAATGCCAAATAAAGGTAAATCAGGTATTTATATGTTAACTAATAAATTAATTGGAGAAATATATATTGGACAATCAATTTATATTTCAAAAACATTTTAAAATTATTTAAATCCTACTTATTTAAAAGTAGTAGTAGTGAAAAAATAAGTAGAGCAATAATAAAATATGGATATGCTAATTTTACTTTAACAATATTAGAATATTGTGATAAATCTAATTTAGTTGTTAGAGAACAATATTATTTTTATGAATTAAAACAACAATACAATATTTTAAAAATAGCAGGAAATTCTTTAAATTCAAAACATACTGAATAAACTAAAGTAATTTGTAGTAAATCTTTAAAAGGAATGTATATCAAATAAAATTCTCCTTTATTTTGGAAATCTTCATACAGAAGAAATTAAAACTAATGAGTTTAAAAAAGCAAATAGAACCCAATCCTTTTTTTGGAAAACTCATACAAATCTTCAATAGAATTAATGACATCCAAAGCTTTAAATAGAAAACACTCTGAAGACACTAAACTAAAAATGAGTAGTGTAAGAGGAAAATCTGTTGAAATATATGAAAATGTTTCATCAGAAGGATTTAAATTAATAGATTATTTATTTCAGCTAGGCTAATTTTTTAAATATAAGTGGTAGCACTATTATAAGATACATGAATTCAGGTGAAATATCTAAAGATAGATATAAATTTTCATCTAAATAAACTTAAAATAACTTTGAATAAAATTTCACTATATGCTGGAAACTTCTAAAGCCTTAGATACTATAACATTTAATATTATTAGTAAAAATTCTAAAGGATATTACAATGAACAATCAGCAGGAAACCAAAAAAATAAATAATTAATTTAAAAGATTGTTTTAAATTTTGATAAGTTAAAAAACAAAAATTTTTGTTTTTAAGAAAATTAGAAATTAACTAATTACTCACTTATTTGAAAATCAAATTATAAAATGAGTTAAATTAATATAATTAAATTGTTTAATAAATTAGGATTAATGAAGAATGGTTTCTTCATAGGAAATTCTGAATTCTTATTTAGGGTTCGATTCCCTTTAACTCTATTATTTCAATGAAAATTTAAATAAAAGTGTAAACAAGAAAAATGTTTAATTAATGTTAATTTGTTTTTTTACATTTCCCTTTAAATTTAATTGTTATTTCTTATTTTCTTAAACAATTATTAATTTAAATTTATTTATTTTAAGTAGGCTCCTCAGAGACTACACGTGAAAGCCATTATAATGGTAAGATATAGTCCAATTATATAGGAAACTATGTAAGTTATTGACATTAATTGAATTAATATGAACTATCACACCAGCTTTAATTTTAATAGCAATAGCTTTTCCAAGTTTTAGATTATTATATTTATTAGATGAAGTAATATCCCCTACAATAACCATAAAAGTAGTAGGTCATCAATGATATTGAAGTTATGAATATTCTGATTATGTAACTGAAAGTGGAGAATCTATAGAATTTGATTCATATATGATACCTGAATCTGATTTAGAAATAGGTCAATTTAGATTATTAGATGTTGATAATAAAGTAATTATTCCTGTAGATTGTCATATTAGATTAATTATTACAGGAGCTGATGTAATACATTCTTTTGCAATACCTTCTTTAGGACTTAAAGTTGATGCTGTACCAGGTAGATTGAATCAATCTTCAATAATAGCTGAAAGAACTGGAACTTTCTATGGTCAATGTAGTGAAATTTGTGGAGTATGACATGGCTTCATGCCAATTGTGGTTGAAGCTGTTTCAGTACAAGATTATTTAGCTTGAGTTGATCAAGCTAATAGTTAAATTATTTATTAATTTGATACTTATCTAATTTATAAATAAACTTATAATATATCAATATATTAATTAATTTTAATTAATTATCCCCTAAACATTATTATATATAAACTTAATTATTTTTATTTTATATATATTAAATTTTTATTATTGAAAGCCTATAATTTAAAGGTAAAATGATTTCTTGATGAGAAATTTATAGAAGTTCAAATCTTCTTAGGCTTATATTAGATTTATATTAATATGAACCCAATAAATTAATTACATTGTCAGAATATTTAAACAATAATTTATTATAGATTATTATACAAATGTTTAATTATTATAATATTATATGAAAATAAATATTGTTATCAAGTGAGTAAAAAAGATTAGTTTATTATTATTTAATTAAATAATAATTAATTATATATATATTTATAATATATTAAAATTTTTTGATCTTAATCATATAATTATGATTAACTAAAAAATTAACTAAAAAAGAAATTAATATCTTAAATAAAATTAATATAATTAATTAAGATATTTCTAAAGACTATTTATTAAAATAGGGTGAAATACCATAATTAATACTTTATAATAATAAAAACACAAATAAAATTATATTATAATAAAAATATAATAAGATTAAAAATATATAAATAAAGATTATTAATTAAAATCAAATATAAATACAAATGAGATCATTAAAAACTAATGTTTTATTAAGATTATTAAATTCTTATGTTGTAGATTCACCTCAACCAGCTAATATTTCTTATTTATGAAATTTTGGTTCTTTATTAGGAACTTGTTTAATAATACAAATATTAACAGGAGTATTTTTAGCAATGCATTATCAACCTCATGTAGATTTTGCTTTTAATAGTGTAGAACATATAATGAGAGATGTTAATGCTGGTTGAATTTTAAGATATACACATGCAAATGTTGCTTCATTCTTCTTTATTTTTGTTTATGCTCATATAGCTAGAGGTTTGTATTATAGTTCTTATAAATCACCTAGAATATTAGTATGAACTATAGGAGTAATAATTTTAATATTAATGATGGCTATAGCTTTTTTAGGATATGTGTTACCTTATGGTCAAATGAGTTTATGAGGTTTTCTTAATAAGCCTCAAATGTATTATTTATATTTTTTTTTGTTTATTTTTATTATTAATAACACCTATGAATCTAAAAATAAAACCTGAAATAAGATGATTTAAAGGTCTTGAAAGAAAAGGTCCTCATAATAAAGATATTATATCAATAATATTTGGATCTCTTCTTGCAAATGCTCATGGTGAAAAAGGTTTATTATGAGAAGGTACAAAATTTAAATTTTCTCAAAAAGGGGTTCATGTAACATATATATTATTTATATATAAACAATTATCTGAATTAGGTTATTGTAATTCTAATTTACCTTCATTTAGAATTAAATTATGTAGTAAAGGTAAATTAAAAAGAGTAGTAAAATTTTCAACTTGAAGTTATTGAAGTTTCAATTGAATATATGATCTATGATACAATAATAAAATAAAACATGTACCAAAATGTATTGAGAAATATTTAACACCTTTAGCTTTAGCTATTTGAATTATGAATAATGGAGCTAAAATACATGGAAAATTTAAAATAAATATGTATTTATTTTCTTATGATGATTGTTTACTTATCATAAAAGCTTTAAATAATAATTTTAATATTAAAGCTTCAATACAATCAGCAGGTAAGAAAGATCAATATATGATTTGTATTTGTAAAGAATCAATGATAAATCTTAAAAATATAGTATCTCCATATATAATACCTGAAATGAAATATAAATTCAATTAAATATAAATATTTATATAGTTATAAAGTTAAATATAAAGCAATTTTTACTAAAAATTTATATAATGAACTTAATAGCGATACTGGTGAAAACAGGTCAAAAATGTTTGTTTAGCATTAAGACCGTCGATAGAGTAAAATATCGCGACAGACTGGCTCATCAGTGGGTGTCTGAAATGATGCTTAATGTACAGTCGGAATTTTTATTCATTATAAAGTATGAATATAATGAAAAAATAAGACATTATATTTGTATAATTTAATTTAATAAATTTAAATAATATAATGAAGCACAAGGCATTATTTTTGTATTAAAAATTTTTAAGGGTTAATTTAAAAAAGTATGAAATGTCAAATAAATTTAATTTTAATAAAAGAGTTAATGAATATTAATATTCATTAACTTTTACATTTATTTACCCCTCTATAATTGAAGAATATTTCTTTAATTTATAAACATAAATTTAACAAATTTTAAATACGGTTTATTCATAAACCCCGTCAATATCTCAATTTAAAATAATTTTATTATTATTAATTTAATAATAAATTATAAGTGCTTAATATGCAGAGATGGTTCTTTAAATACTCAACAAAAATGATTTAATGAGATCTTTAAATAAAAAAGATTTAATGCCTCAATTAATACCATTTTATTTTGTTAATCAATTTTCATTCTCATTTTTAGTTTTGATTTGTTTAATTTACATATTTTCTAAATATGTATTACCATTAAACACTTTCCAACAAACAATAAGAATGTATATAACAAAGTTGAGTCTTAGATCGTAAAAAAAAAAACAATAATGATTACAAATTTAAATTTAATTTTACAAAATATTTTTTATTTATTCCTTACCTCCCCAGGTACTAGTTTAATATTAAGCTATTACGCATATAATTTACTTAAAACTATATATATGATTGTTAGACTTAAAGGAAGAATAAAAATTAATAATATGATTTATCCATCAAATATCCTTGCAGCTTCAACAATTATTAATATTGATGAACTTGCAGAAAATAATACAACAGATTTTACTAATGTAGGTGTTATGACAGATGAAGTTATGGATGCATTAGCTGAAGATTTTTTTCTTTCATCTGACAGTTCTTCTGATACAAGTGAAGTAAGTTTTATTTTTTCAAGTGAAGGAAGTGTATCATCATTTACTAATAGTTTATCTGATACTGAAAGTACATCTAATACTGACAGTAGCTCTAGTACTGACAGTAGTTTGGACGCTAACCATGTACAAGATGTTAATTGAGTTATCCCTGAATTTGATCCTGTTTTCTTCAATGTACCAGATCATGTTCTTCAAGATTGAAAATTTAATGAAATAAATGAAATATATAGAGAAGAAATTATTGAATTTGGGATAACTCAAACAGAATTATTAGATATAATACAATTAATTCCAAGTATTGAATTATATGCAGAAGATATTAATGAATTCATTTTTGCTATTATGGCTTATTATCATCTATAATATTTTAAAATGATTACATTTTTAATTTAATTAATTTACCCCCTTTAATGAGAGAAATTAATTAATAGAATAAAAGAGTAAATATATAAAAATGTATAAGAATTTATAATCTATATTATTTGTTTACATAACCCTTAAAATTTTTAATACAATAAAAAAAAAATAATTATAATGTACATGATTTACTTGTTTTAAACATATAAGCTTAAGCTAAAATAGGTAAATTAAAGATTTGGCTACAGTAATTACTAATTTATTATCTGCAGTACCTTTTTTTGGACCAGATTTAGTAGAATTAATTTGAGGTGGATTTAGTGTAAGTAATGCTACACTTAATAGATTTTTCTCTCTTCATTTCTTATTACCTTTTTTATTAGCTGCTTTAGCAGTAGCTCATTTAATGGCTCTTCACACACATGGATCCAATAATCCTAATGGTATCTCTTCTAATGGAGATAGATATGCAATGCATCCTTATTTTACATTTAAAGATCTTGTAACTATCTTTGCATTCTTTTTAGCTTTATCTATTATAGTTTTCTTCTATCCTAATTTATTAGGTCATAGTGATAATTATATACCAGCTAATCCAATGAGTACACCTTCTTCAATAGTACCTGAATGATATGTCAGATGTCATGCTTAAGAGTAATCTTAAGAATAATATACTTTACTATATGCTGGAAACTCCTAAAGCTTTAAGTACTATATTTAAAATATAAGTATAGTTAAAATCTTAAATATATTACAATGGACAATCAGCAGGAAACCAAAAAAGTTACACACTTTAAATTTTTTATTTTTATAAAAAATATTTTCATAAAAAACAAAAAAGAAAGAAAAAAAAACAAAAATATGAAAATTACAAAATTACCCCCCTTTTCTTTAAAATTAAAGTATAAGCGAACAAAAGAACAATTGATAGTTTTAAACCGAATTTATTAGAATAAAAGAATATATAGATTGATTTTTATATATTTATAATTCTCTTAGTTTAATTGTTAAAAACAACATACCTTTAAAATGTAAATTTTGGTTAGAATCCAGAAGAGAATACTTTATTTAAGTCAATGGTGAAAAATCTTTTTATTTTCCTGACTTACAAATTTTTAATACAATATAAAAAAATCTATTTATTTAGGTTTAGTCATATTTTATTAAAAATATTAAAAATAAAAAATACTTTTTTAGTCCCCCGTTATTAAGTAGTATAAAACAAAAATACTATCTTATTACTAATTTTAGATGAAACAAAAATACAATATAATAATGAATATAAATTTTTTATTTGAAACTATATTAATTTTATTTGCTATCTTAGCTAGTAATGGAATTATTTATAGTCTTTATTTTATAAATAAAAATAAACCAAATTCTTCTGAAAATATATCTGTTATAACAAATAGTTCAGAAAAAGATGGATTATCTCTTACATCTTTAATAGCATCAAATCATATTAGATTAACTTCCTCAGAATCAAGTACATCTCAAACTTTAAGTGTAACTTCCTCAGAAACAAATGTTTCTGAAACTTTAAGTGTATCTTCCTCAGAAACAAATGTTTCTCAAGATATATTTGATAGTGAAAATTTAATGGATTTAGAAGTAATGTACGGGCCTCATGCTGAAAATTCATATTTGTCAAATACAAATGGAGAGAATTTACTATCTAATGTACAAGTTTTTGATAATTTTACTTCATTAGATAGTCTGACTATATTAAATTCTCAAAGTTTAGAACAATGAAGAGAGCTTGCAATGGATTTACATGAGATGCCTATTAATTCCCCAGCCGGTATACTTCAACAAATAAAATTTGAAGAATTAAATATCCTTTATAGTCAAGATATTATTCATTTTGCTATAACTCAAACAGAATTAAGACTTATAATTGAACATATTCCAGCAATGAGTTTATTTAATCCGGAGATTAATCACTTGATTCTTACTATAATGTCTTATTATCATGGTTAAAATCTTAATGATTTGATTACCCCCCCTTTTTTTTTAATTTTTTACCCTCTATTTGGGGTAATATTCCATTTATGGAATAAAAGAGTAAACATGACAACAGTATAAGATTTATTCTTTATTTGTTATGTTTATATTACTCTTAAAATTTTATTTAAGATTATAATTGCCTTATACTTCATTATAATCGGTAAATGTCAAATAATTATTTTGTTGATGTTTTTCTTTTCTTTTCAATTTCAAAATAATTATTTAAAGTGTAACTTTAAATAGACTCCTCAGAGACTACACGTAAAGCTCCTTTATAAAATAATTAAAGGATGAAGATATAGTCCAGCCATTTTTGAAAAACTATGGGTATATATATTATTTATAAAATTTTAATCTGACAACTTCTATAAGTATAAGATGTAAAAAAATTATACGACTTCTGTTAAAAAAAGATTAACCAAAGACGAAAGATAAAAATTAAGTATTGATAGTCCATTAAATGAAATACTAATTGGTTTATTATTAGGAGATGGTCATTTACAATGTAGATTCGGTAACATTAGATTTATTTATGGTCAAAGTAGTTTAAGAGAACATCATTTAAATTATTTTTATCACACATTTGATTTATTTAAACCTTTTGTATCTAAATAATTTAAAGTTAAATCAAGATCTTTCGTAGATAAAAGAACTAAAATACTTATAGTTCAATTTCTTTTGCTACATTAACTTTACCTTGTGTTACTTATTATAGAAATTTATTTTATAATATACATAATAAAAAAATTGTACCTTTAAATATAAATCAATTTTTAACTTCTAGAGGACTAGTTTATTGAATTATGGATGATGGTTTTCTTCAAAATAAAGGTTTACATTTAAGTACATAGAATTTTTAATATGAAGAAGTAATTCTATTTAAAAAATACTTTAGAAAATTTATTTAAACCAGACTTTCTTGTAAAATGCTCTATTCCTAACCATAAAAAGGCTATAGACTTTATATATGAGAATAAAGTATGATATTAGTAAGAAACCATATATTTTTGAATATGTATAAAGATATGCTTTACAAAATCAATCCTAAATAATATATATTTTTCGATCTGTTACCATTTTATGCTATATTAAGATCTATTCCTAATAAATTATTAGGAGTTATAGCTATGTTTGGTTCATTATTAATTTTATTAATATTACCTTTAACTGATGTATCTAGAATAAGAGGTAGTCAATTTAGACCTGCTATGAAATTAGCTCAATGATTCTTTGTTGTAAATTTTTTAATATTAATGTGAATTGGTTCTCAACATCCTGAAAGCCCTTTTGTAGAAGTAGGACAATTTGCTACAGCATTTTATTTTTCTTGATTCTTACTAATAGTTCCTATTATAGGAATAGCAGAAAATACTTTAATGGATTTAGCTACAGATAAAATTTAAAATTATATTAAATGTTTAAATTTTAAATATTAAATTAAATAAAATTTGGTTTTATATATAGACTATTTTTTAATTTAATTAATTTACCCCCTTTAAATTTATATTATAAAGTTATAAAAGTAAAAAATAAATTAAGAGAATATATGAAAAAAAAACTAAAAATTTAAATTTATTTAATAAACATATTTTTACAATTAAAACACAAAATACAAACAGTTAAAAAAAAACAATTCAAAAATACTAATTAAATTTATAATAAATTATATTAAACAAATTTAAATTAATAATAAATAAGGTAGAATTAGTTTAATTGGCAAAATAACGTCTTGTGGCGACGCTGTTCAGAGTTCAAATCTCTGATTTTACCCTTAATTAATTTAATATTATAAATTTAAATTTCAATTTGAAAATTTTATTAAGAATGAGTTAAGATATCTAAAGCTGTAAAATATTATATAATTTTCGATATTATATTTTTAGGTAAAGTTCTAGGTCTATAATTAAACTTAAATTACGTAAATAAAAAGTTTTAATTTAAATAGCATATTAATAAAGATAGAATAATCTTTAGATAAAAATACAGAAAAATATTCATTTAAACAATTAATATAATCATATCAAAAACTTTTGTAAATAAAATTATAAAAAAAATTTTAATTAACTTATTAAAAAGTTAATATTAAATTAGTTTTATTATTTAAATGTGAAAATTTTAATTCTTATGCTAAGACTTATTAATATTTAGAGAAAATCAGCAATATTTATTAATACATAATTGTATTATTTAAAAAATATATGAACTTAATTAGTCTTATAGATATATTTTCTTTCTAACTCATCAGATTATTAAAATAAATAAAATTGATTAAATTATTTTATTTAATTAATTAAGCTGAAATAGTTTAAATGGTTAAAACTTACTATTCATGATGGTAAAATAAAGGTTCAATTCCTTTTTTCAGCTATTGAAATATATTAAAATTATTATTTATGTATAAATAACATAATATAACTTATGTTATTTTTATTAAAAAACAACATAAAACAAAAATAGATAGTTTTAAATAAAAATTAACAAATAAAAGTATAGATGACAATTTAGTATAAACATCAAAGTAATTGAAAGGAATTATTAAGGATAACTAGCAAATTTATTAAAAAGGAGGTCATAACCAAAAGCCACAAACTTTAAAATATTTATATATATAAGTATAAAAAGTAAATAAATTGTGGCGATCCTAAGGGAAACCTTAAATATTAATACTTCCTGAAGCAAAACATTGTATTAAGGAAAGGAAAGGAAATCAACCGAGACTCCAAAAGTAATGGTGAGTGAAATTGGATTAGCCTAAAGAATAAAAAATATTTGAAATAATATAATAATTAATTAAAACAAAAAATGAAGTTGGAATATCGTAAAAAAAAATTAAATTATTGTATAATAATTATTTATTAAAATAATTACCAAAGAAGGTATTCAGTCCTGTAAAATAATACAAATCTTTTAAAAATATAAGTACAATGAGAGAAAACTTGTTGGAATATAGGGGAACCATCCTCTAAGGCTAAGTATAATAAATTTAGCGATAGTGAAAAGTACTGTAAAGGAAAAGTTGAAATAGTTCGTTGTATAACGGAATGAAATAGTCTTGAATTAGTAATTCTATAAGCAGTTGAAGTTTTAAATAATAAAATGACAACGTACCTTTTGCATAATGGGTCAGTAAGTTAATAATAGTAGCAAGGTTAATTAGCCTTAGCGAAAGCGACTAAATTATTTGTATAATAAAATAATATATTTTAAAATATTTTACTAAATAAAATAGAATAAATTCCTTATAAATAAACATTAATTATAATATAAGTGATTTATTTACAAATGATAATTTTGGGATAGTTACTATTATTAGACCCGAAGCCAGTTGATCTTTCCAAAACCAGATTATAATGGATCGAACGGTTGAATGTTGCAAAATTCTCCGAAGAGTTTTGGAAAGCGGTGAAATGCCAATCTGAACTGGTGATAGCTGGTTTTCTACGAAACATATTTAAGTATGACATCTATTAATAAATTTATGGAGGTACAGCACGGTAATTCCCAACTAATAATAAAATTTTTTATTAAATGTTTAGGTTGAGGGGATCTCGAAAATCTTACCAATGGAAATAAAACTCGGAATAACATAAATTGATAATAGATATTCAGACTATTCATGATAAGTTGAATAGTCAAGACGGAAACAGCCGAGAACATGGATCAAGGTCCCAAATGATTATTAAGTGAAATTAAAGGAAGTAATAGATTGAATGCAGCTGTAAAGTGAGCCTGGTAGTCGCTATCTTTTAATGACCGTTGTAACAACGTAGCAGCCCTTAGACTATTGCGCCATAAATTTAACGGGTCTTAAATAATCAACCGATATCCTGTTAATTATAAATATAAATAAATTTATGTTTATAAATTAGGTAGTAGAACATTCAGTATAATTTATGATAAACAGTGTTTCATTGTTTGAAAATAACTGAAGAGATAATGCTGACATGAGTAACGTAAAGAAGTTATAATACTTCTCGCCGAATACAAAAGGGTTATAAGGAAAGGTTAAACCACCTTATGTTAATGCGGCCTCTAAGGTTCAGAACCAAAGTTTTGACTGATGAGTAATATATTGAAAATCTATATGGTAAATTATAATAGATCAGGAAAATTAAATATTAACTACCGTACCCTAAACCGACACAGGTTTGTAAGTAGAGTATACTAAGGCGTAGAGCTAAAAGTTGTTAAGGAACTCGGCAAATTGTTCTCATAAGTTTGACAATAAGAGAAACCATAAAAATTTAAATTAGCCATAATTAAATTCTTTATATGGTATAATAAAATCGGAGGCCACGACTGTTTACTAAAAACACAATTCAGAGCAATAATTAAGATAATAGTATTCTGAATGAAATTTGCTCAATGCCATTAATATAAGAGAGGTAATTTTAAAGTTATTAATTGAAAGTCTGGTTAATAGCGGTCTTAACTATGAGGATCCTAAGGTAGCAAAATAAATTGGCCATTAAATGTGGTCTAGTATCAATAATGTAACGATGGTCTCACTGTCTCTACAACTTGCTCAGTGAAATTGAATTGCGAGTGCAGATGCTCGCTATCTTCAGAGGGACGGGAAGACCCTATGCAGCTTTACTATAGTTAGTTATTACATTGATTTAAATTCAATTAATAGTAATTAGGGATGTCGATAGACAATACATGGAAAACCTTAAAATTTGAATTGAATCCTTGTTTACCTTATAAATTGAAATTTAAGGGAGAAATGACTAATTGGTAGTTTGACTGGGGCGGTCGTCTTTAAAAAAGTAGCAAAGTACATCCAAAGATTTTAATAAATTTATAATATTATAATTTTTTATTATAATATACAGACAAAATTTTTAATTCTCTAATATAAACAGAATTAAAAAAAATAAAACTTAATAAATTTGTTTTATTATTACAAGGTATAGCTAGAAATTGAATGGAAATCAATAAAGCAGTGAAAGCTTTTGAATAGTATAATGGCGGAAAGCATACCTAACTGAAAGACTTAGAAGTCGAACAGATACGTAAGTAGGGCATAGTGACCCCTCGCTATAAAATGGAATAGACGGGGATCAATCGATAAAAGTTACGCTAGGGATAACAGGCTGATAGCCGGCAAGAGTACATATTGTTCTGGCTGTTTGGCACCTCGATGTCGACTCATCCTATCCTCCGGGTGAAGAAGCTTGGAAGGGTTCGGCTGTTCGCCGATTAAAAGGGTACGCGAGTTGGGTTTAATACGACGTGAGTCAGTATGGTCCCTATCTTCTGAAGAGAAAAATAGTAAAAAGGGGAAGACCTTCTAGTACGAAAGGATCAATAGGCTGTGTTTCTCTAGTGCACCAATTGTTGAATTTAATTAAAATTAATTAAACAAGCATAGTTGGGTAGCCACAAACATATTAGATAAGCGCTGAATGTATATAAAGCAAGAAACTAACCCCTAGATACTATCTTAAATTTATTTCTATTATTTTTATTTAATAATATTTCTTTTTATTATATTAATCCATAATTTAATTTAAGAAATGAAATAATATTTAATTTTATAAGAAAAAGAACATTTCTTAATAGGATGCAAATGTAAGTAAATGTGAATTATTTAGTTTAGCATTACTAATTTATAAATTAGACTTGATGTTTAAAATTGTCTCAATTTAACTCTATTAATTTAATATTCCATTAATTTAACTCTATTAATTTAATATTCTATTAATATATTTATATTTATAAGTTTCAGTTTTCAATTTTATTACTTATAAATATTTATACAAATTGATATGGGGTAAAACTTTAAAAAGCAATATAAAAAGAGATTATTTACCAAATTTCTTATTAATTTGATTAATATCTAAACTAACTTTTTAAATTTTAGGATTAATAAGTATATAGTGGGGTATTTCAAAAAAAAAGGACATTTTCTCAAAATACCATATATTATACTCGCATCATCTTTTATAAAATATTTTACCGCCAAAATCGCCATTTGTATACTTTTTTAAAAACTGAGGACCAGAAAATTATTTATTTATTTATAATTTCTTTATCAAAATTAATAATATAAGGAACGGTAGAGATTAATTTATTATTTTCATCATAAACCAATTTTCTTTTATTATCAGTAACTTTTAAAGTATATAATTCATCTAAAATATTAATTTTACCTTCAGACAATTTTCTAAATCATTTACTTTGTGTTTTTTCTATTAAAACATCTTTAGTTAATAAATTTTCAAAATCTTCAAATGTTAAATTAATATCATGAGATAAACCTTTAACTTTATAAATAGTTTCACCTGATTCAGTTATTAAACAATACACTTTTGGAGTTAGAAATATTGCTTTATTACAAATATTTTCTACTTTTAATTTTCCAAGTATTTTTTCATCTATAAAAGAATCATTAATATTTGAATCAGTATAAATACTATCAGTATCACTATAATAAAGTTAAACGTCGGATCATTTTTAAATTGAGACATATGGATTCTACCATAAGCAGTTATTGCTGCGGCTATTCCAATAGAAACATTGTGAGTACAATTATCATCAGATTTATCTATTGTATTAAATGTAACTAAATTATAATCACCTAAATCTTTGGTATCTGTAATATTATCCCAAAATTTATTTTCAAAATCTGAATAATAGGATTAGTATTTATTAAACCAGAAAATTTAACTAAAACTGAATTAGTGGAAAAATTTAAAGAATTGTCATCTTCTAAATCATTAAATGATCTTAAAAATATAAAAAGTGAAGATAAAAAAAAAGATGGAGATAAAATAACTTTTAAAAATTATTTAAAATCTTATTATATCAGATTATCAGGTTTTATTTTAAAATATAAAAATTTAATAACTTTAATGAATAAAATAGCTTTTTTTATAATTTTAATGAAATATTTTAGAAAATTTAAATTAATGAGAATTCTAATTAGAATTATTAATTATATTTTCTTATCTACGTTGGGTATTTTTATCTCTGATGTTTATGGAATAACAGAAGTAATTGCAGGAATTGAATATTATTGAATGGAATATGTTAATTTTATTCATGAAAGCAAAATTTACAAAACTTTAGTTAAAATATTTAGTGTTGTTAGAGATGAAAATAAATCTGAAGTAATTGAATCTAAAGTAGTGGTAAATAATTCTGAAATTATTAAAGAACCGTTAAAGTCTGAAACAATATCAAAATTAAATGAATTACCCTCCAGTGGAAGAGAATTGAAAAATGAAAAAATCGTTCATGATAAAACTAGTGGAGGAGATGAAAAAGAAAATTGATTCAAATTAAATAAATATTTTTGAATAGGATTATCTATTGTTTCTTTAACTTTAATTTATATTTATTGAGATTCTATATCAGAATTATTTAAAAATGTAAAACCTGATGATGATGGAAGTAATACACCTGTTTTTCTAGATCCTCAAGATGAATATAAAAAATACTTTCAAGAAAAATCTTTAAATGAAGAATTATATGATTTAGATGTAATTAGATCACAAGATAAAGGGGAAAGTATTGACTACATTGATGTTGAAAATACTAAATGAGGAGATAGTCCTACTACTCCTAAAGCTTCATCATCTAAATTACCTGAAACACATAGGGTTATGATTCCTTTTTCTAAAAAATAACTGTTTTATAAATTTACCCCAGCCCTTAAATTTCGGATGGTGAGATAAAATTATTAAAATAAAATGATACGATTTCATGAGAGGATTAATTGTTAATTGGTTATTAACTATAAATTTTGAGGTAAATTTGTACATAAGGTTCAATTCCTTTAGATTCCATTTTTAGAAGTAATAAATTTAAAGGG
>Ga0228600_1000001_pt1:65000-71681 | contig 71681 bp, 53 predicted proteins | sample CRU5metagenome_FD_182730 | JGI IMG/M metagenome (GOLD analysis project Ga0228600, IMG submission 182730) | Spruce roots microbial communities from Bohemian Forest, Czech Republic - CRU5 | ecosystem: Host-associated > Plants > Roots > Unclassified | place: Czech Republic: South... | reverse complement strand
GTCGTTCATTTTTTCTCTTCAATTAAAACAAACAAATAAGAATTCTATAGGGTTAAATAAAAATTCAATTGACCATTTGAGAGAATTGCTATGCTTAGTGTGTGACTCGTTGGTTTTTTTAGGCTTAGGATTCAAAGAAGAAAACTATTGCCCATAGTATCAACTATTAACTATAGAACTAATAACCAACTCATCACTTCGCATTATCTGGATCCAAAAAACCAGTCAAGAGAGGATATATTGATCCTATCATTGTAGCAGCGGAAATGTGTTTTGCATAAACAAAAGAAAAACCAATTGGATTCTAAGTTGTGAAGCAAAATTTAGAAAAAAGATGTGGATAGGGGGGGGGAGAGAAAGAGAGAAAAAGAATATCAATGATATACAATTCCAATATGTAAGGTCTATGAGTCATCTCATAAAAGGCAATGTAATAAAGCATCAAGACTTATTCATCCATAATGAAATGGATCTGTTCATGGAATCAAACAAAAAAAATCAAGAGACTCGAGCCAATAAAGACTGAGAAGATTGACTCAAGAACAAATTTCATTAAGAGCTCCATTGTCGAATGCAGACCTAACCATTAAACAAGAAGTGATGGGAACGATGGAATCCGTGAATGCAGAAATTCTATCGAAAACAAATCCTAATGATTCATTGGTTGGGATGGCGGAAGTAACCGAGAATAAATTCATCTATTCTGAGAAGTCATGAGCTAACCCTACAACTGAAATAGATATAGAGCAAATATTCGCCCGCGAAAACTTTATTCCCTTGGATTACTAAATTTTAGACAATCCTATACGAGAAAAGGAAAAAAAGGGATTATGTTGTAAAAAAATTGATTATCTATAAATTTCTATAAATAGAAATAGATATACATCTAAATATATGGGGAAGATATTTCGAAATCCAAAATATCCAAACAAGTTATACAAAAATTCGATGAAATCTCAAAGAATCCAGCGATTTAATCTATTGATTGAATCGAATATGCGTTAAACATGTATATCGTAATTTAAATGAAAGATTTTTCATCCTTTTATTCGCGAGGAGCTGGATGAGAAGAAACTCTCACGTCCGGTTCTGTAGTAGAGATGGAATTCAGAAATAACCATCAACTATAACCCCAAAAGAACCAGATTCCGTAAACAACATAGAGGAAGAATGAAGGGAATATCTTATCGAGGGAATCGTATATGTTTTGGTAAATATGCTCTTCAAGCACTTGAACCCGCTTGGATCACATCTAGACAAATAGAAGCAGGCCGACGTGCAATGACACGAAATGTACGTCGTGGTGGAAAAATATGGGTACGTATATTTCCCGACAAACCAGTTACAATAAGAACCACAGAAACACGTATGGGTTCGGGGAAAGGATCTCCTGAATATTGGGTAGCTGTTGTTAAACCAGGTCGAATACTTTATGAAATGGGCGGAGTCGCAGAAAATATAGCTAGAAAAGCTATTTTAATAGCAGCATCCAAAATGCCTATACGAACTCAATTTATTCTATTATTTCAGGATAAGAATGGCAAACCAAAGCAATAGGGCTTGGGAATGACAAAATCACGGGTTTCTTTTTTTGAACAAAGAATATTTCTTTTTTTTTTCTTCGCTCTTTGCATTGAAAGAACAGATAAAAAAAAATGATTCAACCCCAGACCCATTTGAATGTAGCGGATAACAGTGGGGCTCGAGAATTAATGTGTATTCGAATCATAGGAGCTAGCAATCGTCGATATGCTCATATTGGTGACGTTATTGTTGCTGTGATTAAAGAAGCAGTACCAAACCTAGAAAATAAAGAAGCAAGATCAAAAAAGCCCCTACAAAGATCAGAAGTAGTTAGAGCTGTAATTGTGCGTACCCGTAAAGAACTTAAACGTAGCAACGGTATGATAATACGATATGATGATAATGCTGCAGTTATTATTGATCAAGGAGGCAATCCAAAAGGAACTCGCGTTTTTGGTGCGATCGCCCTGGAATTGAGACAGTTAAATTTTACTAAAATAGTTTCATTGGCTCCCGAGGTATTATAATATACTATACGATGAGATCATGATATAGTTGTAGTAGGGAATTGGAAAGAAATAGATTAACATTAATTAGTAGATTGTGTCTCACGCATATACCTTTAAGAATTCCCATCACAAACTAAAAAAAGTAAAAACGAGGAAAACATGTTGATTATATCAAAATGGGAAGACCCCAATAATTTTAATCCATCATGACTAGAGACACTATTGCTGAAATAATAACGTCTATACGAAATGCTGACATGAATAGAAAAAGAATAGTTCGAGTAGCATCTACTAATATTAGCGAAACCATTGCGAAAATCCTTTTACGAGAAGGTTTTATCGAAAACGTGAGGAAACATCAAGAAAGCAACCAATCTTTTTTAGTTTCAACCCTGCGATATAGAAGAAATAGGGAAAGTAGAAACTTTTTAAATTTAAAACGGATCAGTCGACCTGGTCTACGAATCTATTCTAACCATCAACAAATTCCTAGAATTTTAGGTGGAATAGGCATTGTAATTCTTTCGACTTCTCAAGGTATAATGACAGATCGAGAGGCTCGACTAAAAGGAATTGGGGGGGAAATTCTATGTTATATATGGTAATACTTCTTATATCCGAAATTCTATCCGAAACTTATTTTTTTTTTAAAAAAAAAAAAGAAGAAGAGGAGATTAATCAATTTTTTGAATTACAGGAGGATCTTTCAAAAAATGAGTAAAAAAGAACAAAAAAGAATTTATGAAGGTTTAGTTACCGATTCATTTCCCGATGGTAGGTTCCGGGTTCTTTTAGATAACGACGATAAAGTGGATAACCATAATACAGATATTATTCTAGGTTATATTTCAGGAAATATACGACGTCGTTTGATACGGATATTCCCGGGAGATAGAGTCCAAATTGAAGTAAGTCAATATGATCCCACACGAGGACGTATAATTTATCGACTCCCCGTTAAGAAGCCTTCGAAGAAGTCTTCGGAGAATCTCAACAAGGCTTCAGAGAAGCCCGACAAGCCCGACAAGGCTTCGGAGAATCCCAACAAGGCTTCAGAGAAGCCCAACAAGGCTTCAGAGAAGCCCGACAAGGCTTCGGAGAATCCCAACAAGGCTTCAGAAAAGCCCGACAAGGCTTCGGAGAAGCCCAACAAGGCTTCGAAGAAGCCCAACAAGGCTTCGGAGAATTAGGCGATTTTTCAATCCTAACATTCCTTTGGTAGGAATACAATTCAAGATTCAAAATTTCACTAAACTTTTTTTCTTCCAAGAAGTAGATTCAAAATTACGGTAAGAAATGGCAATATGAAAATAAGAGCTTCTGTTCGTAAAATTTGTGAAAAATGCCGCCTAATTCGTAGGCGGGGGCGAATTAGACTAATTTGTTCCAATCCCAGGCATAAACAAAGACAGGGATAATCTAAAAGAGACTCTCTAAAAGACCCAATCCAATGTACAAATAAAAAGGGGATCCAGTTTGACAGGAAATGGATATATCCATATATAACTTAATATTTATGAGATGATAAAATATGCCAAAAACTATCCGTAGAATTGATTTCCGTACGTATCGACGTATCAGTTCACGTAAGAATACACGTAAACTAGCAAAAGGAATTATTCATATTCAAGCAAGTTTCCATAATACCATTGTGACTGTTACAGATGTAAGAGGTCGAGTGGTTTCTTGGTCCTCTGCCGGTACTTGTGGATTTAGGGGTAGAAGAAGAGGGACCCCTTTTGCTGCGCAAACCGCAGTAGGAAATGCTATTCGTACAGTAGTAGATCATCAAGGTCTGAAACGCGCAAAAGTCATGATAAAAGGGCCCGGTCGCGGAAGAGACGCAGCATTACGAACTATTTATAAAAGCGGTATACGATTAACCTATATACGGGATGTAACCCCTATGCCACATAATGGCTGTCGACCTCCTAAAAAAAGACGTGTGTAAAAATAAAGATTGCAGAAATTTCAACAAAAAGAAACGTTTCAATAATCCAATTAAAGAAGAGAAAAAAACAATTCAATAAACTAATCAACTACTATTACTATGAGTCGAGAAAACAGAAGAGGATTTCCTCGGAGATTACAGTGGAAGTGTGTTGAATCAAGGGTAGACAGTAAGCGTCTTTATTATGGGCGCTTTATCTTGTTTCCACTTAGGAAAGGTGAAGCCGAAACCATAGGTATTGCGATGCGAAGAGCTTTGCTTGGAGAAATAGAAGGAACATGTATCACGTACGCAAAATTTGAGAAAGTAACACACGAATATTCTACCATAGTAGGTATTCAAGAATCCCTCAATGAAATTTTCATGAATTTGAAAGAAATTGTATTGAAAAGCAATCTATATGGAACTTCTGACGCGTTTATTTGTGTAAAAGGTCCTAGAGATGTAACTGCTCATGATATCATCAAACCCCCTTATGTGGAAATCGTTGACAATACACAACATATAGCGAGGTTGACGGAATCCATTAATTTTTGTATGAAATTAAAAATTGAGAAGAGTCGCGGTTATCGGATAAAAAGTCCAACAAAGAACTTTCAAGCTGAAAGTTATCCTATAGATGCTGTATTCATGCCTGTTCGAAATGCCAATTATAGTATCTATTCTTATGGGAAGGGGAATAGAACTGACAAAGAAGAGATACTTTTTTTTGAAATATGGACAAATGGAAGTTTAACTCCTAAAGAAGCACTTCATGAAGCTTCTCGGAAGTTGATTGACTTATTTAGTCTCTTTTTAAATACAGAAGAAGAAAACCTCCATTTAGACGACAATCAACGCAAGATTCATTTACCGCTTTTTACCTTTCATGAAAAATTAGCTAAACAAAGTAAAAAAGAAAAAAAACTTTCATTTGATTTTGATTGACGAATTAAGATTGCCTCCCAGAATCTCGAATTGCCTTACAAAGATCCAATATATATATACATATACATTATGGGATCTTTTGAATACAACTCCCATCGATCTTATGAAAATAGAAGACTTTCGCATAGAATATTTAATATTTAAAAGAGCTCTAATAATATATACTACTTTAGTATTATATGCTTGATTACTTTAATGAAAACACAGTTTTTAATCCAACAGATTTTTTCCCGCTTCCCCTCTTATGTATGTTTTTGCATAATTCAATTATATTATAAATTCTATATAATAGAAAGGGAAAGTAAAGAAATAAAGGAACAATAAACTCTTCTTTTCTAGAACTTAGAAGAACGCATTGCTCCCTTACTATTTTTTTATTCGAATTAAATTAAATAAAATAATCAGTTCGAACAATAATCAATTGGATTTTTTATAGACAAAAAATAAGAAACCTTTCCCAGTCTCTTCTTTTTATTTAAGTAACGGAACAAAAAATCAAAAGAAACTCGTTCATTTTTTCTCTTCAATTAAAACAAACAAATAAGAATTCTATAGGGTTAAATAAAAAGTTAAATAAAAATTAGATTGACCACAAAGTTAAAATTCGATTGAGCACAAAGTCAAAATTCAATTGAGCAGAAAGTCAAAATTCTATTCACCACTTAGGAGGAAAACTATGTGGAAATTTTTTGACTATATCCGTGTGGAAATTCGTCTTATGAAGGACCGCAATCGTCGTCATAGTCAACTCTCATTTCGATAATATGGAACTTTTGTTCGACCGTCTCTTGGTTGCTCTCGACGATTGGTTAAATTCTTGTGATCGAAGAGATGACCTCAGAGATTTATTTTCTCGGGATTTCTTTTCTCAGAAAGACGACTATTTTCAAGATGAGGAAGAGTCTAGGGATGAGGAAGAGTATGAGGATCAAAGCGAAGAAAGTGATTGGCCAGACATTTTCGAAGATTAATTAATAGTTTTCTTTGAAAGGATCTCGAAGACCCAGGAAAGCACGAAAGACTGAATCTTTCCGAAAATGGATTCCTAAGTGCATAACCGCATGGATAAGCTGACACTAACCCGTCAATTTGAGATCAAAAATGCGAGATTTTCCTCGGACAGTTTAAACAATACAATGGAAATAACATCATTTTTTTTAATACGAATGACTAAAAAAAATGACACTTAAACTTCCAAAAGTGGCTCTTATGTCGGAGCCAGAAGTCAAAGAAAGTTAAAACAAAATATGGATGACTAAAAAAAATGCCGGTTAAAGTGAAACTTCCAAATAAACTTCCAAAGAAACCTCCAAAGAAACCAAAGAAACTTCCAAAAGTGCCTCTTATGTCGGAGCCAGAAGACGAAGTCGAAGCCGAAAATGAAAAGGAAGAAGAAGAAGAAATCAAAATACGTTGGATTAACTTACACACCATTCTTTATGAGAGTGGGGTTCTTTTTTTAACCAAAAATATTACTAGGAAAAATGGAAATAGGCTAATAGGTCTTATTATCCACTTGGCTCTCTATAATCCTACCCGAGATATCTACTTGTTTATAAACTGCGCTACTGGGTCCGCACGAACGGCAGTTGCTATCTTCGATGCAATCCAAACGGTGCCACCAAAAGTAAATACAGTAGGATGTGGAATGACTGCTGCAGTGGGATCTCTTACCCTCCTTGCAGGAGACATGCGCCTAGGATATCCTCGCGTTAGGGTGATGGTGTATAAACCTAAACCTAAGCGTTATAATTTTAAGAAAGGCACTCT
>Ga0228600_1000001_pt1:55000-57500 | contig 71681 bp, 53 predicted proteins | sample CRU5metagenome_FD_182730 | JGI IMG/M metagenome (GOLD analysis project Ga0228600, IMG submission 182730) | Spruce roots microbial communities from Bohemian Forest, Czech Republic - CRU5 | ecosystem: Host-associated > Plants > Roots > Unclassified | place: Czech Republic: South... | reverse complement strand
TAGTTGTACCTCGTCAAATCTTTTGTGGAATTATTCCTTTCTTTTCGAAAGAAATTAGGTTTAAGTAAGCAAATAGCAACGCAACTATGTCATGGTTACAGGAGTCTATCCATCGCATATAGGCTTTAAGGGCATCATAAACCGTCGAGGTAAAGTTGGGACCTAAAAGATCGAATGGAACGATTCATAGACAAGTAAATCCCTTATGAATTCCAAGATACTGTCCTAATTAAGGGGATTCATCATTTAAAGGGAAGTAGACGACTCAAGAATTTCACATTTCCTTTACCTCGTAATTGAATAAAGAATTCAGAAACTCTAAATAAAAGGAAGAAGAAAATGAAATCTTGCTTGGTTTTCACTGGGAACTTGAGTAAGGAGTAGATCTTTTTGGGGTTTTATAGAAGTTGAAAGTGAGAACTCGCCTCTTTATCTTTATTTGGTGTATCTACTTGAGCCGGATGAAAGGAAACTTTCATGTCCGATTTTGAAGGGGGGAGATCCTATAGGGCCCTATCCCAATTTTTCTTTTGCTAGGCCCGTAGCTAAAAAACCTACTTTCTTACGATTACGAGGTACATTCGAATATGAAATCGAATCCTGTAAAGCCAGCATCCCACTTTTTTTTACGCGATTTAGAAGACTACCTAGAGAGGGCTTCTTTCGAACTCGAGAGATCTTTACTGGAGCAGGTGCGATTCGCGAACAACTAGCCGATCTAGATTTACGAAGTATTCTAGATTATTCATTGGTAGAATGGAAAGAATTAGAGGAAGAAGGGCCCACAGGGAAAAAATCGAAAGATCAAAAAATTGGAAGAAGAAAGGCTTTTTTGGTTAGACGCATGCAATTAGCTAAGCATTTAATTCAAACAAATATAGAACCAGAATGGATGGTTTTGTGTCTATTACCAGTTCTTCCTCCCGAGTTAAGACCGATGATTCAACTAGATGGGGGTAAGCTAATGAGCTCGGATATTAATGAACTCTATAGAAGAGTTCTCTTTCGTAACAACCATCTTACGGATCTATTAAAATCCAGTCCATTTGTGCCAGTAGACCTCGTAAGGTGCCAGGAGCAATTGGTACAAGCAGCCGTGGATACACTTCTTGATAATGGAATCCGCGGACAACCAATCAGGGATGGTCATAATAAAGTTTACAAGTCGTTTTCAGATTTCATTCAAGGCAAAGAGGGAAGATTTCGTGAGACTCTGCTTGGCAAACGGGTCGATTATTCGGGGCGTTCCGTCATTGTCGTGGGTCCTTCGCTTTCATTACATCGATGTGGATTGCCCCGCGAAATAGCACTAGAGCTTTTCCAGACATTTGTAATGCGTGCTCTAATTATACAACACCTTGCTTTGAACACAAAAGCTGCAAAGATACAAATTCGGAAAAAGCCACCGATTATATGGGAAATGCTTCGGCAAGTTATGGAGGGGCATCCTGTTTTGTTGAATAGAGCGCCCACTTTGCATAAATTGGGCATACAGGCATTCCAGCCCATTTTAGTGGAAGGACGCGCTATTTGCTTACATCCATTAGTTTGTAAGGGATTCAATGCAGACTTTGATGGAGATCAAATGGCTGTTCATGTACCTTTATCTTTGGAGGCTCAAGCAGAGGCCCGTTTACTTATGTTTTCTCATATGAATCTTTTGTCTCCCGCTATGGGAGATCCCGTTGTCGTACCAACTCAAGATATGCTTATGGGACTTTATATATTAACGAACGGGTATCGTCGAGGTATTTGTGTAAATAGATATAATCCATATAATGATAGAAACTATCAAAATGAAAGAATTGACCATAATAACCCTAATAAGTATACAAAAGAAAAAGAACCTCTTTTTTGTACTTCCTATGATGCAATTGGAGCTTATCGACAGAAACAAATCAATTTAGATAGTCCGCTGTGGCTCCGGTGGCGACTAGATCAACGCGTTATTTCTTTAAGAGAAGCTCCCCTCGAGGTTCACTATGAATCGTTGGGTACTTATTATGAGATTTATGGGCAGTATCAAATAGTAAGAAATAGAAAAAAAGAAATTCTTTCTATATATATTCGAACCACTGTTGGTCATCTTTCTCTTTATCGAGAAATCGAGGAAGCCATACAAGGGTTTTGCCGGTGCGGTTCATATAGTACCTAATCAGATGAGATGGGACCTCAGATTCTATGAGACCCGGTGGAATTCGGGTCTCTCCGGTTCAACTAGGATCCTAGTTCCACAATTTCTACGCGAATTAAGATCGAGAAAAGGAAGTTTTTCAATCACTGACTCAAACCCATTGTCAAATCCTACTCAGCGGAATACAGAGGTACTTATGGCAAAAGGGGCCAATCTGGTCTTTCCCAATAAGGTGATAGACGGAACTGCCATGAAACAACTTATTAGTCGATTAATAGATCACTTCGGAATGGCATATACATCACACATTTTAGATCAAGTAAAGACTCTGGGTTTCCAGCAAGCCACTGCTACATCCATTTCATT
>Ga0228600_1000001_pt1:40000-42500 | contig 71681 bp, 53 predicted proteins | sample CRU5metagenome_FD_182730 | JGI IMG/M metagenome (GOLD analysis project Ga0228600, IMG submission 182730) | Spruce roots microbial communities from Bohemian Forest, Czech Republic - CRU5 | ecosystem: Host-associated > Plants > Roots > Unclassified | place: Czech Republic: South... | reverse complement strand
TCAAATTTTGAAAATCCCTTTTCTTTTTTTGTAGTTAAACGTGTGAAATAGATAAAACCATAAGAAATTTCAAAAATCAAACAAAGAAAATGAAAAACCGTTTTAGTTTATTCTTCACGTCCCGGATTACGTCCTGGATCATTAGATAGGAATCCGAAGACGAAGAGAGAAACAAAGAATACCACTACTGTGGAAACAAAAAGTTTGAGAGTAAGCATTACACAATCTCCAAGATCATTTTTTTGGAAAAAAAAAGAGAATAGATCATCTATTTTTATACTACATATCCTATTTTTATACTACATATCCTATATTGGATACCAAGAAAAAAGGGCTTTCTATTTCTAGAAAGAAAACCGTTTTCAGAAATTCATTTTAAGAGTCTTTCATTACTCAAAATTTCTTTCATAACCAGAATTCGATATTTTGGAGGACCCTATAGAGTTGTCTTTCACTGGAAAAGAAAGCGGGTCAGAATAGGGAAATGGGGTGCTTGAGATTTTTTGCGTCTATCCAACCAAGCCAAACGTTTCAATCTTTGAATTGAAGGTTCATCTTATAAGATTTATCTGACCTTATAAATTGCTAGAATTTATGGAATCAATTATGAATTTTCTAGGATAGTATTAAAGATCTCATCGAAAACTTACGGCAGCTTGCCAAACAAAGGCTAAGAGAAAAAAAAGCACAGGTATGACTGGCATAACATCTACAATTGGATTCAAAAAAGCATAGGCCTCGGGCAATTTGGACAAGAAAAAACTAGTCGAATAAAGAGCAGAATTAATACAGATAAAGATCAAACTAAAGATATTAAGCATAATAGACATTTTTTTGGAGATAATTGCATTTTGATTGAGTTATTGATAATTGATATAAGTAAAAACGAAGAAAGTTAAGGTAGACAAAAACCCTTCCTTTTGTTTGAATTCACCCACTCAAAAATCCTCCCATTCTCCACGAAGAATAGAAGAAATTAGACTTTGATAAAATATCTTAATTGAATTATATGGAATGATCAAGAAATTCAATTTAATTCTATATCTATACGTGTCAAAATCCTAGCAAATATAGAATCGATTCTATAAATTCGATATTTGGACTAAAATTGACGATCTATCAATACCAACATTATTCTTTAATAGTGTTGAATAGAAGAAATGGGGCGTGGCCAAGTGGTAAGGCAACGGGTTTTGGTCCTGTTATTCGGAGGTTCGAGTCCTCCCGCCCCAGAGGATATTCGAATAAAGATGGTTTTTGGATAGAATGTGATTCTTCTTTGAATCATATCTTTTATCTTTACTTGAATTGACTCGAGTTCAAATCACACGAAGATGTAACTGAATCCATTTGTAATCCAGGTAAGATCGAACCTAGATCACAAGGATTTGAATTCCAAAAAATCGGGTGGGCTTTTCAGCATATGTTTATTCTCTTCATATTAATATTGATGGAAGTTAGGTACTGAGAAAAACCTTACGCCTCCTATTGAATTTTCAACGATGCATGTTGAATCGCCATACGTAAGAACCTATATTTCCGATCTCTTATTCCCTATTCTTTAAATGAAGGAGTCCAATTATGAATTCTATGTAATCTCTGAATTTCGAAACAAGAGGAAGTTTTTGGTACTAAAAGGGATGTCAATTAAATTAAGGGAGTTAAGTCTTTGGGTTAAGAAAAAAAGGAGTAAGGACTTAATCTATATCTATACTTGTTTGGCTTTGTACCTAGACAAGATAGTCAGCATCCCGAAAAACAAAAAGGAGTCCTTTTTGTTTGATTTAGCATTGCCGTCGAATTTGGGGAGTAGGTAGAAGTTAATCAGCAACGAAAGGTATTAAAGTTCAATATCTGCATCTGTCCGCATCTTATTTATTATTAATAAACAATTAAGTTACATATGAAATCAATATATTTTATTTGAATTCCATTTTTAAGTATTTGGGCTCTAATGAAAAATTGTAAATCTATGTAAGGATTGAGACAGGAGTGATTCATACATTTGATTCACTTTACTTTTTCTTTTTTGACAAGATTTTCGAAAGATTGCTGAATATCAAGTCAAACAAAATACGTATATAAAATAAGGAAATGCATATCCTATATATTATATATATATACTGTTATCGCTCTATTTGAGTGCCAATACTTTTTCTTTGTGAAAAAATTGTGATCTCTGTAATTTGAAAATGCAAATATTTAACATAGAATTTCTATCTATAAGAGTGACATTTATTCAGTCTATCTGATAGATAGGAAAACCCCTATTTTGCATCAAATTGATAAAATCAGAATCGAAAGAATAAGGACTTCAATTTTCCTTTACATCAGTCTTTTTTATCCATCTCATAAGAAAAAAAGAAATTTGATTTAGTTCTATCTATCCACTTTAAATCATTGGTGATTCCAAAAGAAATCGAAATTTCTCTCTTTTATGATGATAAAATGTGGGTCTTGCTGTAAAATTTGATTCAAATCATGATGGCTCAAGTAGGAA
>Ga0228600_1000001_pt1:0-12500 | contig 71681 bp, 53 predicted proteins | sample CRU5metagenome_FD_182730 | JGI IMG/M metagenome (GOLD analysis project Ga0228600, IMG submission 182730) | Spruce roots microbial communities from Bohemian Forest, Czech Republic - CRU5 | ecosystem: Host-associated > Plants > Roots > Unclassified | place: Czech Republic: South Bohemian... | reverse complement strand
CTTTAGCTTCCCCGGGGGGGTCACTCTCCGGGGAACTCTGTTTAAATTATTCCGCTGCAGTTCGTACAATCTACTTCTATATATGATCTTTTATATATGATCTTTATATGATCTCGTTGGAAATCGTATTCTTCTTAGAAATTAGATAAAGACAATTCTGATGAAGGATAGCTACTTGCGAAAGCATTTTACGATTAAGAGAGGAGCCTCTCTTGTACAAATCATGTATAAATCTACTATAACTATAGAATACCCACATTTTGCGAATTACTGCGTTTATACGAGTAATCCACAAACAACGAAAAGTTCTCTTTTGCCTATCCCTATCCCGATGAGCCGAATACAAAGCTTTTATTTGATGTTGAGGACTAGTTCCAGTAAGAGTCCATCCTGCTGCAACTGAACGCATTTTTGTTCTACGTCTACGAGCTATATATCCCCGGCGAGTTCTGGTCATTGAATAAATGAAACTTTGAGGAATAACTAATGGATTTCCTTTCGTTTGGTTATTCTTTTACCCCTCCTTAGTCTATTAATAACAAAACGGATTTTTCCAATGTATAAAATCAAAATTCCAATGGCGTTGGCTACTCTAACCTTCCCAACCACAATTTTTTCTTTTTTCAAGATACAGGTAAAATGCCTAGAAAAAAAGAAATTGTATCCTACTAGGTATCAAAAACATAGTAAATAAAAAAAAGTAGTCAATGGATAACGAAATAGTGGGTTCCGTCGTTTCTATGGTTACTTCTTAAACGGTGAGGCCTTCTCTATACACCGGAGCCTCTTACTTCATTGAATTAGCCTTCTTGGTAACTTGTACAGTTCACACTCTTTGGCTCTACCGATGAGTTAGCAATAGGTCTTTCACAACGAGATCTACCTATACAGTAACGGTATTTAATTATAAAGATTAGCTGGGTAGCTGACCCTGTTAGTCCGTTCTTGCAAGAGAGGGAGTCTAATCTTTCTGTTTTTTTAACATAGGATTTTCCCCGCTTAATGGATAACCATTTAATACCAACGGGGAATTCTTTCTCATCTTAAATTGAGGTGATTGGATTGGCACCAATGGAAACCATAAATTTTCTACACACTAGAGGGATATGCTATATTTTCTCATTTTTCGATAGTGAATGGGCTTATTCCATTTTATCCGATTTAGTGGTATTGATCATTGAGAATGGAAAAAAGATTTTCTTTCTTTTGTCCTAGCCCATGATCTAAACGAGTCGCACATACACCCTAATACATCTTCCTCGACGCTGAGGGCATCCCCCAAGAGCGGGGGATTTCCTGACATTTCTGATTGGCTGTCTTGTATTTCTAATAAGTTGTTTAATCGTTGGCATGTTGAATCATATACATAATAGGATGGTTTAGATCGATCTTAACCGGATGATTATATCATGATTTTAACGTTGACACAGGACTAGAAAATTAAGGAAATTGTCAACGTCAAAGAGTCCCCTTAAATGGTAAAACGAGATTATTTATAAACAATTTCGATTGTATTTCAAAAAATAGGGTAAGGGTAGCTTTGGCTGAAATAGTTCTCATTCAAATGGTCTAGTTTTCTGCGGATCTGTTCTAGATCCTCTTTCTCCAAACCTTCGATTTGCAGAAGGTCATCGGGATTTACGATTGCGATCAACAGATCCCCTAACGTAGTTATATTTGCTTTAATAAGGGAAGTATGTATTCTCGGAGACAATCCTAAGATCCAAATCCTGAACAAAGAATACCCAATAATGTCTGGTTTTATCATTCTTTTTTTTGTTTCTCCATTTTTTACATAATATGATGGTTTAGATCGATCTTAACCGGATGATTATGTCAGTATTTTAACGTTGACACAGGACTCGAAAATTAAGGAAATTACCAACTACAAAGAGTCCCCTTAAATGGTAAAACGGGGTCGTTTATAAACAATTTCAATAAAAAAACTAAGAAAGAGAATATCGCAAACTCTCTGAGAGCGAGCAGGAAAAAAGACACACTTTTGCCGCCTTGGTACTTAAGCACAAAAGCGGTTCCTCCATTTTATTCAATCGAATTTTTATTCACCCCTAATAGAATTAAGAGCTTTTTTATGTTTTGATTGAATTGAAGAGAATTCTTTTTATTTTTACATTCTATATTATTCCATATTCGAATCTGCTTGACTACTAGAAAAAAACGGATTCAGTATTTGCTCTTTTCACTGATAGAAAACCATAAAAATAAGAAAAAATAGAGAGTCGATTTTTTGCACTTAACCCCTTTCATGGATTCTATTCTTGAAAAAATGATTCGCCGAGAAGAGAGGTATTTTTACCTATTTTTTAGTTGAATTTGTAGAATACGATTGTGAGGTGTAGAAGAGGGGTTGGGTTGTATTTATTAATACATGTGTAGATATATAGTTAGTATATAGATCCTTCTTCCTCCTTATTGTCGTTCTAGTCGGGGTAGCGTCGGTCCAGTCGTGCTCTATCCAAAAATTTCCATTTTTTATTCCAATGTATTTTATTTAATGAAAAATCGAAGCATGATAATTGACAGAGAATTTTCTATAGCTAACATATAGAAATCAAATACCCCGTTAGATATCTGTGTAACAATTTCTATTTTCGGGTTTCCATATACTCATAATTTTTGTTAGAATTCTAATTTATTAGAATTTAGAAGGGTTTTTATTCAAAAGAATCCATATTGATGAGTTCTATATCAATTTGTATTTTCTTATCTCAGTAGGAAAACAAAAATAGAGATTCAAATTAAAGAATCGCTGATGAATTAACAGTCAGCAGTCAATAGTTAATGGTTCAAATTTGTTATAAGTTTAGGTTTTTGTGACGAAAAATCCATATTTTTGTCAATAGAAAAGGGAGGAGAAGTTTTTAGGCATCGTGTCTTTTGAGCTGGATGCAAAATGCAAGTCCAATAAAAAAAAGAAGTTCACTAATCCAACCCAAAGGGGAAAAGTTTCATCTATTTTGTATTCTTTTGGCGACATGGCCGAGCGGTAAGGCGGGGGACTGCAAATCTTTTTTCCCCAGTTCAAATCTGGGTGTCGCCTAATCAACAAAAGATTCGAAATCTCCTATTCTGTTCTGCTGATATAACCAGTCCAATTATTCCCCAGCAAGCAGAAGCAGAGAAAAACGACTCTTGCTATTTGTTTGATTCTAAGCATAAGATTTTGGGGTTTTTAAAAGGATTGTAAATCCCTGAATTCTAGACGCAAAGAAAGATTCTAGGGAGAGAAGGGGCGCAATTTATACACGGCCTTACGAGAGTCTCTGAATGCTTAGGCATTGAATCAATATTAGATTGGATGGATAATTGGTTTTTTAAAAGTACAAAAAGAAATTCTTTTCGGCAAACCCCCAGTCAAGAAAAGAACATAATCAACTTCCACCCAACTCTTTCACATAGACAATTGGGAGACGTTACGAATTCGATCAAATAGGAAATAGAGGTATGGACTAGATAGTGATCTATCTTTTTATGCTTTTTACTTATCTTATGAAGATCGACAAAAAAAAGAATAGGAATAAATTAATCTATTCCTATATCTTCGATTAGAAACATTCCTTTGAGATATCACTCTCTATTTTGATTGTTGTGTTTAATCTTTCCCGATTCGAAATCATATAGGAATTTTTTATAAATGGGTTTATTGGATTGGTTCATCCAAGAGTGTTGGGTCAGAATACCTTTTTGACTCTGACCAATTGATTCGACTATTATTAGTGAGGAATAATGTAAAAATTCCTTAATATTCATCGAAATAGGGGACATAATTCACATGGATATAGTAAGTCTCGCTTGGGCTGCTTTAATGGTAGTCTTTACATTTTCTCTTTCACTCGTAGTATGGGGAAGAAGTGGGCTTTAGAGGTATTACTAATTAAATTGAGTTGATCACGAAAACTGTATCAATTGTTTTCTAGATCGTTCTGCAAAGCATTTTTAACGATTTAAAATCAAAATAGCATCATTTTTGAAATTTTATTGGATTCTAGTCGAATTAATGTATTATATGAATAATACTTTTTCAATCAAACAGATATTTCAATGATTCCCTTTCTTTGTATTTTGAAAGGGAATACAGATGATAGGAAATTTATTCCAACCGAATTCTTCCTTAATTTTCGATTTCAACGAATAGGCTCTTACCAGAAGTATAGATGGACAATGAGGAAGACCGGACCCCCTTTTATTTCTTTCCCTCCTTACTGTTCAAAAAAGAAGTCGTTCTGTTAAGTGTATACACACTTTCTATGAGAAAGAATATAGAAATATTGATTGTTTAACGGGATAGTATAATAAGATCTTGCCTTGGGAGAGTCGCATATTGTGCATTTACCGCTTCTTTTATTATTTTATAAATTGGATTTATGCTTTATCGACTCATTTCACTTCATGGTTCAAACATTAAAACTCTGTTAAAAATGGATAAGCTTTACTATTCTTTTTCAAAATTATTCGAAGAAGCTCTCATAGAAGTCCTGTCAATGGCTCAATCAATTACTTCTTCGAAATGCTAAATGAAAAACCCACTTTCTTATTATAACTTTCCTTGATTGATTATTTCAATAGATACGGAGATTCATCTTAGAAATAATAAGAAATCGAAGAATTCGAAACATAAGAGTAAGAGCTCTCTTTCGATTATTTCAGATTGATCGGAACAAATAGATGTAGAAAAGAAATCGAATTGGGTCCTATGTATAGTCCATATATGAAATGGATATCTACATATTCTATAGAGAGATAATATTGGAGAGTGATCCATATTAAGCTTTTATTATCAAGGATACATTTCCATTTAATAGTAGTATGGTAGAAAGAAAGAACGATTCATATATTTCTTTCTACCATACTATCAGATCCCATTGAATACTGCCGATTCGAGTCCGCTCATTATGTGAAATTGAAATTCTTTTCATTTTCTTTCTTCAATCATTGATAAGAACTCAGAAGTCGCGTTTCATTCAAATTTTTTTAATGAATAGGAATTTTTAATCATTTTGACTGACTGTTTTTACGTAAATGATAAGTAGAAAAGCAGTAGGAATTAGAATGAACAGTGCAGTAGCAATAAATGCAAGAATATTTACTTCCATAATCTCAGTGTTTTTTACTTCACAATAACTCGGGATTTAATCCCATAGAGATGATCAATCTTTCATCTGTAAATTCAATGGATGAATTACCCCTCTCGATGATATTGAATCGGATCAATATCGTGAGATGAATAACAATATCAGACCTATCAAATCAATTCATCGTCGAGAATTGAATAGTATATACCATAGGAAGGTCTTTTATCCATATCGAATCCAAAATAGGATTCCTGATCCAATCAAGAATTCTTTTATTTATTATTCTGTTCCATTCTTTCTTTTCTCTAACCTACCCTACGCCTTCCTTGTATCATCCTCAGATGAAGTATCATCTCACCACCGTTCGACTTCCATTAGTCACAAACCCAAATAATGAATCTATTATTCAAAAGGAATCATTCTTTACTTTTACTATTCATTTTGTTTCTTTACTTCTCTTTATAAAAAGTTATAAAAAGAAGTCGAAAACAAATAAAATAAAAACAATAGATATGTTAAAATCGCAGTGAACTATTATTCGAAATCGAATAAAACATTACTAGAAAAGAAAAAGGGAATATATTAGGTGATATGTGATTTTTTTCTATTAATCTGTCCTAGTTAATCCTGATTCACTATTAAAAGTATATTGATTTTTCTCAATCGAATAAGCAAATACTTTTGTTTGTAAATACAGCATATTTGATTCTATCCATGGCGCATTGCTCCTTTACTATTTTTTTATTTGAATTTAATAAAATAAACAATAGAAGTGAGTGAAAGGGAAAAAAGAAGTTAAGTTCTAAACTACGTTTTTAATGATCTAATTTTCTTGGAATACAAAGAAGTGTGATAAAGATGAATCTCGTTAGAAAGGGTCTAATTTCCCATTTCTTTTTGGGTTTCCATCGAAACCCAAAAAGAAATGGGAAATAGGAAGGAAAAAATTCTGCATTTCGTCACTAAGAGGGGTGGGGTCCTTGGTTGATCTTTAGCTTTCTTTTATCTTCCTTCCTTAGATATTAGTATTGGGACAGATATATCAAAAGCTCAGTATGCAATTTGCATGAATTTTTTTTTTTCAAATTAGTAATTGAGGTTCCAAAAAATCAGAGCCAGAAAAGAAGATAGTTGAATCTAGAAAAGAAAAGTAGTCCAAGGGGGGGCTTCGATTAAATTCATTTTGGGTTGTACAATAAACGAATTCCTTTTGTGTATGTGCTCCCTGGAAATTGGAAATATAGGGTATTCTATTCCATACTCTGTTCCCTGAATCGGGAGCAATCGAAAAAGCAGACCCAATATTTCTTGGAATACTGAATATAATGCTACCAACAATTGTACTAATCCACGTATGTCTTTCTCCCATCAATAGGTACGAGTTCTAGTTGAAGTAATAAAAATTTGCATCTATATATTTGATGAGAAATGCGAAATAAAAAAAAAGATTCCCCTTAGGAATGAAATCCGACTATGCCACACCTTTCATAGAAAAGAGGGAGTTGAATTGATGTATTGATTGGATCCGTCGGGACTGACGGGGCTCGAACCCGCAGCTTCCGCCTTGACAGGGCGGTGCTCTGACCAATTGAACTACAATCCCAGGGAAATGAAAGGATATATCCGAAAATTGGATTCTTTTTTATTCCCCTGTATCAGGTATTTCTGAAGGGTAAGGGGTTATACTATCTCATGGGAAATTGGCGAATTTTTGGGCCGAGCTGGATTTGAACCAGCGTAGACATATTGCCAACGAATTTACAGTCCGTCCCCATTAACCGCTCGGGCATCGACCCAGGAAGAATTCTGTTTAGGCTTATTGGTAATTCATGATTAACTTACTTTCCTAGTACCCTACCCCCAGGGGAAGTCGAATCCCCGCTGCCTCCTTGAAAGAGAGATGTCCTGAACCGCTAGACGATGGGGGCATACTTATCTGACTGCCATCATACTATGATCATAGTATGAACAGTTTTTTAAAATTGTCAATATAATGGAATGGTATTGATTAGATTGAAGACCTCTTTTCATTTTTCATAACTAGGAATGCGGTCGAAGGAATTTCCGCCATCTCGTAGAAAAAGAATAGAACCAAGCAAAAGGTTTTTCATAATTTCATTTTTTGATTCTGACTTAAACGATTGGTTGGGCCGTGCAGATAGATGCCTTTATCTCTATCTGTCACATTGGAATTAATAATCAAATGGGTCTTTGTTCCAACCACCGTGTAAGCGTCATACAAAAGATAGACTGGATCACTTGAAGAGAATCTATGATCCGATACGAATCATGTCGTACATGAGCCGGCTCCGTCAGATCCAGTCGAATAAGTGAAATAGATCAACCGTTATCTATTTCACTTATTTAATTTAATTTCACTTAAGATTCAAAAAAGTTCTTTCTTACCCAAATCATTATGATCACTATGAATTCCAACAACTTCATGAAGAAAATCATGAAGAAAATGTGCCCAACTAACCAACCAGCCAAACTACTTCTTACAAATAAGATCTTCTTTTCGTTGTCGTTGTTATAGCGAGAGAGACAAAAGTTGACTAATCTGGGGATCGTTGAATCAGGTTTAAGGTACGGGTTGCATAATTGCACAAAGAAATTCATCATAAATTCCAATTGAAGGAAGAAGAGGCGCTTTACCACACGCCTTCGTTTACTTATCACGGGCTTTCTTTTATCGTTAGGATCCAAAAGCGGCTAGTTGCGCAAAGTTGTTAGACTGGTCCATAAAAGCTGAAGCAAGAAAAATGACAGAAAGAACAAGAACATTTTTATGCGATGGAGTTGAACCAATCCTTCATGGAGCAGCCTATTATAGATATAGACCGATGCGAACATCACGAACTGTCCCGTAACAAAACCAGCCACCGTTGCTACCCGTCTCCGGTTGTCTTTTTTTTTGTAAGAACCCGTATACAACGAAGACATAGCCGATACCTACAGTGGATGTGATCATAAATCCCTAAAAGAGTCATGATCCCATAATAGAATTTAGTATTGTATTAAGTAGTTTATTAAAAAATACTTTTATCCGCATATTTGAACCTCCTTTAAGTGGAATAGTTTTTTATATTTCTATACCATAGATATTATCTATACCATAGATATTAATATATTAACTCGATTATCTCAGTCATTTTATTGATGACTTTTTTTGTTTGATTCCATGAACAGATCCATTTCATTATGGATGAATAAGTCTTGATGCTTTATTCCATTGCCTTTTATCATGATGAGGCAAATTCAAAACTGTTCGAATTGTCTAATTGCTAATTACTGACAGGGGTAACCGACCCAAAACAATTCGATTCTAATTCAATTCGTGACGATCATTAAGTAGAAAGTTCATATTCTTCAGTGATGGATTGGTTATACATAATCCAAATTAGGTTCTTTTTACAAACTTGATGTTGATAAATCCGCGAGTCTAGAAATTCATTTCAGACAATTGAACCTTCTCGAACTGTTTCTTTTTAAGAACCAAAAAGATTTGTGCCACAAGAACAGATGCTAAGAAGAATAAAAGGCCTTGAAGACGTAATGGATCTTGAAGTACTATTTCTGCATCTCCCTGACCAAATCCGCCTACATTAGGATTACTCGTTAATGGTTGATCAAATTTGATAGATTCTCCTTCGGAAACAAGAAGTTCTGGTCCTGGAGGGATAATATCAATCACTTGACGTCCATCTGATGCATCCGCTATGGTTATTTCGTACCCCCCTTTTTCTTTTCGTATGATTTTGCTTACTATACCCGTTGCTGTAGCATTATAAACTGTATTGTTACTCTTGTTCCCGTCGGGATAAATCTGCCCCCTTCCCCTATTTCCACCTACGTATATAGGATATTTTAAGAAGTAAACATCTTTCTTAGTGGCGGGGTTCGGGGAAAGAATAGGAAAGGTGATTTCCCTATATTTCTGACCCGGAACAGGTCCTATCACAAGAATATTTTTTTTATTGGGGCGATAGCTTTGAAAAGACAGATTGCCTATCTTTTCTTTCATCTCGGGGGAAATACGATCAGGAGGGGCTAATTCAAAACCCTCAGGTAAAATAAGAACAGCCCCCACATTCAAAGCTCCCTTTTTACCATTAGCAAGAACTTGTTTCAATTGCATATCGTAAGGAATTCGAACAAGTGCTTCAAATACAGTATCAGGAAGTACTGCTTGTGGAACCTCAATATCCACGGGCTTATTAGCTAAATGGCAATTGGCACATACAATACGCCCAGTCGCTTCTCGTGGATTTTCATAATCCTGCTGCGCAAAAACGGGATATGCACTTGAAATAGATGTCCAAGTTATGATAGATATCATGAGCAATATGGATATGGATCGAGTAATCTGTTCTTTTATCCAAGAAAAAGTATTTCTAGTTTGCATAGTCCAACCATTGATCCCGAAAATTTCTACAATAAATTGGGTAGGTCGTTAGTTTAGTTCCTTATCCACGATTCTGCGATTATTTACTGGAAAAATTTTACTAGAATAATATAGGATGAATCCTCGGAATGGCTAGAAATAGAAAGAGTAAGGACTGTTTTAAATGCTTTTTTATGGACAACTAGAAAGTAATAAAGATTCGAATTGGATAAATATTGGTGGATTGTTTGTCACTCATTCATTGAATTATAAATCACTACAAGTGACGGAGATACGCGACTTAAATAAGAGAAAATTAAATATTTAAAAATTGCATCTAAAATGGGTGGAAGGATGGAGACAAGAACAGATAGAATTTGATCGTTATGAAAAAATCCAAAATCGTTGTAGACAGAGCCAATTATTAGTTCCCACCCATGAGTCGAATGGTATCCGGTACATAAATCAATTAAGAAAAGAATAGAAAAAGCTTTTATTGTATCGCTCAAGTTATATAGGAATTCGTGAGCCCAAGAGTTAAGAATAACAAGTTCTTCATTACGCAGAATAGAATAACCACTTAGAATAATGAAACAGATTAGATTTATCGAGAAGTGCAAAATCGTATGAATACGATCCTCATTGTATATCTTGATTAATTGGATCGTTTCTTTGTGGATTCCTATACCATGTAGATGTGTCTCCGAATATTCCTTGATTATTTCGTCTAAGAGGACGAGTTCCTCTAATTCTATGAATTTTTCTAAAATATTCTTTTCTTGAATCTCATTCAAAAAAGTTTCGGATTGACTAGTATTCCACCAATTAATAACCCAAGATTCCAGACATTTATTAAATGAGAGAGAAATCCACCAGGGCAAAAATACTATAGATGCGAGATAGAGAAGAGGAATCGATGTTTTTTTTTTTGACATTTTAGATTTGTGAATTGTTTTGTTACTCAATTGAGTGGATTTTCCTACTCATAAAAGACCTCAAAAAGAGTAGTTTCGTTTTAGGGTTGTTTCGTATACGTCGTCTGCTTGGGCTCGAGCGAACGTTCTGAAGAAAGTTCAGTTAAGTTGTGTTATAGAAAAAATAGAATTCTTTCCTTTTTCTTTCCTACTGAAGAAAGTCTTCATTCTTTAGTTCATTTTTATCAAAAAACTTCAATTGGTACACGTAAGAAATAGGCCAATTCAGCAGCTTTTTGTTCAACTTCGCGTGGAGTAAAATTCTCATCAGTACGAGTCAAGGGAATGGCCGCCTGACCTCGGATTTCCATATAAAGAACGCGACGAGCATAAATACCCTCTTTCATTTCTATTCTGACGGACTGAATATCTTTTATAAGAAATTGGAGGAAGACACGACGATTTTTTCCAGGAAATCCCCAACGAAAAAGACACACTATTCCTTCTTTTCGATCGAATCGATCATAACCACTACCTACATTCCACAAAATTGTAGACCACAAATAAGCGCTAATAAATAGACCCGCGATCCCATAGAAAGACATTACGAGCCCTTGTGGAAAAAAAACGATTTGTTGAGACGGAAATAAAGATATTAAATTTCTACCAAGATAACTAGTAGTTCCAACCAATAAGAATCCTAATGAACCTAAAAAAAGGATAAAGGCCCAGCAAAAATTACTTGTCTTTCGAGACCCCTTTCTAAGTTCTATCCATATATGTTCTGATCGCCAACTCATACTCGATTTGATTGCATTTTATTGGAATTGAGAAAATAGCCCAAATGAATTTGACTTTACTCTTTTTGTTTCCGAAATAGCTCTCATCAACTAGCACTATTTTGATGTGAGCCTTTAGGAAAAATTCATCAAATTAATCGGTTATATCTAAAAAAAGAATACCCCCTCCATATGATCCCACTCGAGATATCGATATACATATGGATACAGAGACTTCCATCCGCCAATTTGATTCTATTTGAATATACCTCGAATGCATTTCCCCATATATCATTTTCTCTATGCACATATATCATTTTCTCTATACATAAGAACTCTTTCATTTAGGGTGGGGCAAAAGTCGCAGTTCCATGGTATATCATATTCCACTAAATAGATATTAGTGTTATGATACAAGTCTAAGTAAAAAAAAAAGATCAGATTTTATCCTAGCGAATTTAAACAATCTTGTTTTTTTGAATATGAAGAGATAAAGAAGCCATTGCTATTGCCGGAAATACTAGGCCTACTAAAGGCACAAAAATACAGGGAAAGTTGAAAGTTATCATAGAATGAATATCTTGATTTACTATATTTTACTATATCCTATTATACTTAATTTATATATTGTTATAAAGATATCTTGTAATTCGAATTAAGAATTCGAAATTTATATCGAATAATAAAAAATCAAATTAATTATGAAATTAATATTTAAATTATTTAATTTTAGAATTAATAAATTGTAATTCGAATTCTAATAGATTGAAGTATATATCTAACTTAGTATATATACTAAGTGTTAAGGACTACTAAGTGCAAGGAATCTAGGAATGTAGAACGAAAAAAATGTACTTATTTTTCTTTCCTTTCGGCATGAAAGATAAGATATTTATAATAATCCATTTTCTTATTCTTCTTTTGTTCTTGTCTTATAATTTAATAGAATCCGATCTAAGAGGTATTCTTAGTCAAAACGAGATTTTCGGGAGATATAAAAAGAGACAATATTCTTTCCAATTTAGAATCCGATTGGTTTTTCTTTTGTTTATGCAAAACACATTTCCGCTCCTATAATGATAGGATCAATATATACTCTCTTACTGGTTTTTTGGATCCAGATAATGCGAAGTGATGAGTTGGTTATTAGTTCTATAGTTAATAGTTGATACTATGGGCAATAGTTTTCTTCTTTGAATCCTATAAGCCTAAAAAAACCAACGAGTCACACACTAAGCATAGCAATTCTCTCAAATGGTCAATTGAATTTTTATTTAACCCTATAGAATTCTTATTTGTTTGTTTTAATTGAAGAGAAAAAATGAACGAC